>Ga0078894_10000046_pt1 | contig 69982 bp, 22 predicted proteins | sample LauGreSu1BDMLBSD_2_FD_67506 | JGI IMG/M metagenome (GOLD analysis project Ga0078894, IMG submission 67506) | Freshwater lake microbial communities from Lake Michigan, USA - Su13.BD.MLB.SD (version 4) (version 4) | ecosystem: Environmental > Aquatic > Freshwater > Lake | place: Lake Michigan...
AAAAAAAGTGAATCAAAATATCTTTAAATGTAAAAACTAACGATGTCGGTAATAATCCCCTCGTGGGGGTATATTACTCGAATATCAATACAAGAACCCCAAACCCCCCGATAAGAGAATACTAATAAAAAATACTAATAAAAAAATACTAATAAGAGAATACTAATAAGTTATTTAGATCGTTTTTTTTTTCTGACATTATCAATTGAGAGTAAGTAAACTGTTTTTTTATACCTATTGTAGCTACCCTCCATTTTAAGTCAATTATATCATATATCGAGTGTCGTTAGATCCGAATATATAGAGTATTTAGTTTTTTAATATAGTTTTTATCTGGTAAGTCTAATTATAGGTGGGTAAATAGAACTGGGAAAAACTCCATTCATCATCAACCAAAGGAAGGAAATTGGACAAGACTTTTAGATAAGTAGTGGTATTAGTAGATTTTAACTTATATACATGAATAGTTTGTTTTTCGGAGCCACAAACAAGGAAATTTGACTAAATATCAAAGTAAAGACTATAAATCTAAGTTGGTTGAATACCTCTTCTATATTGCTTTAATAAGACGCTTGTCCGAGTATCGAATATCCTTATTAATGTCCCAGTAATTGATGTAATTGCGACTTAATCTCCTTTATATGTAACTGCAATTTGGGACACCCCTGACTTATTAGACTCTATTATTATCTTTGACTTATACTTTACAGGTGCCGAATTGACGGAGACTTGTGTACCCATCGAGTCTAGAATTATTTACCCTTTACATCTAATAGAATCTTTGTCATTGTATGCTGTTTACTTGCTTACTATGTGTTTACTCGTCAGTTGTTATATATGTTATTTACCCGTACAAATGTTGTTTGGGACACTATCGACATGGTCTTGACTTTACTCGTTATAAATATACTACTGTGGACTGGAATCCTTATGCGGGTCTGAACTGGTAAACCAAGATATTACGACGCTACCGACATTTACATGAGGAGCTGCAATACAAAACGATTAATCAAAGGAAATATCAACAATCCCCTATATGTTATACAATGTATCTATAATGTAAATTAACTTACTATCTAGACCCATACATTAGATGTGCAAAGCCTGAATAACGATAAACATGTTGCGGATCGATTAAATCCCGTAAATCGGCTCTATAAATGTATATTCTTTCTCTTGCTTCAACTCACTGTAATTAAACAGGATAACTGTATTTGGTTCCTATATAATATCCTGTTAACTATATGTAAGTAAAACTTTATTCGTGTTCTAGAGTATATGTATTAACTTGACCCCGCGTTACATGTTAATTTTATAAATTTAAACAAAGGGATCGGTTGAATATATGTAAAATCCCAAATTAGTACTGAGTGCCAAATGGCTCTATTCTTAATTATACGATATATTGTTTATCTACTGAATGTCTTATTACTCGACCATTTCTCCCGTAAACTATTATTCTTATTTAGACTTAATCTTCAATATGTCGATATATATACTCTTGTAACCTAGGGTCACTTGTCTCGCCTTTGACGTCTATCACATAGTCGTATACCTAGTATAATCATCATTTCGCGGACCATATTAACACAGTCAACAGTTATATTTATGGTCTATAGGGTATTTACTTCTACATCGATTACTCTTTATTGGACCGGACTTATAATACATACCCGACTAATTATTACAATAAGACATAAATGGTATTCTAATATGCAAAGCGACGACCTTTAGACAATAGTATAAAGCAACATCACTCAATGATAGTATCATCAGACAGACCGAAACTTAATATTACCGTATTTGAGACGAATTGCAATTGTAATAGGGAAACAGAATAAGGGGTTTTGGTTAGTAAAGCGCAATTCCTTAATATATCGAGTAATATCACAGACCTTCAATATAGAGCTTTCTCGACCTATGGTAAGTTCATATACTGTGTTAAATTAACAAGAATCTCGGTTTAAATCAAAATAACTGTATCGGGCCGCCTGACGTTTGATGTTTAAGAATATAACCATATAGTCCGGTAATAAGCAAATATCATGTGTTTATATAGTACACTGTAGTAAAATATAATATTGTAATGATCATTTAATAACCCGGTATTCGCATACCTTTATATTGATCAAAATATAGACACTTCACGAATAATGGATACAATCATAAAGACTATCAGTAGACTAATACCCATAACTTGTACTTTTATCAATCTACTGATTATCGCGAAAAAACTGCACAAGCTCAGTGAAACCATAGTTATTTTATTTATGTTATTGCATATGTAGTTTCTGTTAGAAGTATGATCTATTCCGTATTTAGTCTTCAACGATGCCGGTTTATTTATAATCCTATCCCGTAACCAATATACCACTATCATTGTCTTATTGATTGACCGACGCGGTAATGTTACTTTTTTGAATTGGTTAATTAGAGTCATCTTATACGGATTCCTTACATTATAGTTAAATTAGGTGGTCGAACAGACTATCTTTACATTATTATTATATTTACTCTTATACCGCTTCCCTATTAATCGAGGACTTATCATATTAACACTACCTGTTGTCCAAGAGCACCGTTTACGAGTAGTCATTCATTGAAGACGATTAATCCGGGCTCCCAATATATGATTATGATACCTTTATCCCATTAGCGTCATTAGACATCACCGGAGAATTAAAGGAAGAATTACTTGATTCGGTACTAGAATATATACTTGCGTCGACGCTGGAGCCATTACTCGAGGTCAGATACTATATTTATATATTAGTAGTCAATTATGGTTTATATAGAGATTATTAATAAGAAGGAATGTCTGAGTCAGAACTCGATATAGGGCGATTGTTTGCGTCTTAATAAGATAGACACCTTTCGAATCTATCGCTGTACTAATCAGATACTTAATCGGTATTTTTATATTGCTTGTTCTAAGGATTCTCTATATACGAAGCAGAATTAAGACTACAGGAACTTGATCTATTTATGGTTGTTTAATGGGGAATATACGATTACCGAACCGCGACAAACCCAGGGGTAATTAATGGATAATTCTAAACTGTAAGTGGGGTTTCTATAATACGACTATTCGACTTATATTGCGATTAATTCAATTGTACAGTAAAATTATATTCCTATTAGACATCATTGATGATAACCATTTCCTGACTTACTTAGTCACTGTTATCGTTATTTGAGTCTGACTAGCTATTTTAAATCAATATATCCTGATTATTTCTTGATTCATAATGGGAAACCGAGATTCCGTCCGGTATATCGTCTAATGACTAAAAATTAACAATTACCTCTGATTATCTTTACTATATAGGATTTGGGATTACATGGTATACTTGGTATTGGGCCTCATTTAACTCTGGCTCTTTATGTATATCCAATGAAGTTTAAGTCTATATATCGCGTTTATCGGTCTACTTGTCACCTGTATTCAGTAATTTCCCCTTTATTTCTATTAATAATGATATCGTAGACTTTATTTGATTATCTAGTTACACCGAATGATTGTTCCGTAATGGGTCGGTTTTTAATATATGAGGATTGGTCTTCATTAATATATATTCTTCCTTTTATATGCATTGGAATAGTTTAATTTACCTCTTAAGTAGTTTCCAGTATTGTGTATACCGAGAGATGTAAGTATCTTTTTAATTTTTATTATATATGATACAATCTTAGGTAGATTGGTTATTATTTGCGGTTAACATCGTAGGGCGGGATATTCTTTCTTTTGTTATAGATTATTTATTACCCCGCATTAGACCATGTAACGGAATACTGCTTCGCGGATCATTCACGCCTTAAGTGTGCTATTTCATGCAGGTACGCTCCATATGTAGTCGTTTATCATTCCTTAGTATGAACTATATCGGGTCTTCGAATATTTGGGCATAATAGTCATTGCAATATGCGATTAATAAACTCTTATCCGCCGATATAAAATATTTCTTATATAGATCAGTCATTGCCCTTTATTGCCTTAATATATTAAATTATCTTAATGTCGTACATCCGCGTACTCGATATGTGTAGCAACAATATTGACCATACTTATCTGTAAATATGATATATATGTTTATAGGCAACCATTATAACTTTATACATATGACTTATTTGAATCGAATACCCGGGAATTGAGTTATCCAATAAGTGCATTTCAAATATATGGCGATATGATTAGTATATAATAAAAATAAACATCATAATAGATAAACAAACTAGAGTCTAATACTGGTGTGACATACAAAGGGTAAGTAAATAATTATCCTATATAGAGTTTATAGTTTTTTGATATATATTAGAGATTTATCTTGTTATCGTATAATGAATAAAGTTTACAGGTGTTAAATGAATCCATAATAACCTGTTGACCCTTAATATACATTTAATTGCCCGGACACGCCTAATTATTTGAACATACTATCGGCAATTATGCTGGTTTTTTAACTGTTTCAGGGGATTTTGTCTATTTGGACTAAACACGAACAAAGCAAAGTACATTAGAAGGTAGAAACGAATTCGTACCACTTAAAGAGACATTCAACTAATATCAATAATCATACTGAAACACTGGCGCACGTAAAGAAACTAATAACGGCTATAGGAGTAGAAATGAACGATTTAAACACTATTACTAAGAGAAGTACGGAAATGTTAATACAGGCGAGTTCAATGACGCAAAGCAAGGCATTCTCTGGTGATTCAAGCAATAATAGTAATAATAGCGAACCAATACAAGGGAAATTATAATATAGCAATATGATAAATTAATTTATTCAAACCAAGGAAGATCAAACAATCGCAGCCAATTAAAATGAATCGGCGTAATCATTAAACGACTCTCCTAAATTAGACGATAGCATATCAGTAAGTCCTAAAAAGGAAGAAGAGAATAATTACCAGGATCGTATATTAAACAGGGAGCCTACATGTTCAAAAAGTCCGCCATAATATAACAAAGAAGATAACATATATATACCAACAGTTTTACGATAATAGTAAATAAACGTAGTCGCCGACGAGCAATGTGCTTAACCAGACGATGTCAATGATTCCCAGATTAATAAATCCTTATATAGATAAGTTGTTGAGAGGTCGCTTGCATTTGCCGATCTATATAGGAGTAATCATAAGTTATACTAAAACCAAGAAATCGATTCATAGTGCGATTCAGATATAGAAATGTACGGGTCAAAACTTAAATAAGTCTAATGAGTATAGAAAGATGTTAATTGACTCCATATCGTCTACGAGACTAATAGCGTATATATACCTAAAGGAGATCGTTTGGTCGGCCTTAATAAAATAGTTACATGGACTAGGGCCGTGAGTGTCAAAGAATCCTATGGTTAAGATTTATACTTTCCTTAGTTACCGTTTATTTGTCATCCTGAGTTTCCCGCTTCACACTTATATGGTATTAGATGCATTGACGAGGTAAATTCGCTATATTCATCGGTTAATACAGGTCGACATCGGAATAAAGTAAATATATATATAGAATAAATACAGCTAAATGGAATCTACGGTAAATCCTTACTATAGTATGTTGAAAAAACCCGCGGGTAATATTACAATACATAAGTAGAAGACTCATTAGAAATAACAGACAAATATATGTATACTCTAAAGTGAAGTATTCCGCGAAATTATCGAATATTTACCATTTATACTTTGCAAGCGCTTACTAGTACTTAATAAAGACTTTAGACACTTATTTCTATAGAGATATTAATTATATTTGCAATTTAGATAGGATAACTAGTTTAAAGAGCAGGTTTACGCGCGATCATGTCATATAACACTATAAAGAATGTAAAAATGCGATTTAGACTATATTATCAACTATTATGAAGGATTTAAACTGAATATAGCCATTATTTCAAATCGGGTTCTAAGTGACTAATTGACAATAATCGGAATACTAATTTAAAATACATACTGGGAACTATTCATTTGGAATAAAAGTAATAATACACTCTAAGACGATTAAAGAATATATATATCTAAATGCGGAATTAAAATGGTTTAATATTGCAAACTTAAAAAGTACAATATCAACTATATAGACGGGAAATTACATATAGGGTACAATTCATGATAATATAAAAAAATTCCAGATAATATATATTATAACCATTCAAACAAGTCCGGCATATACTTGATCGTTGATACCAGAATCCCCGATTTTGATCTTAAAGTAACCATTCCAGCCCCAATCGGACCATGAATTTTTACATAACCAATATTCAGTATCGTTTTCCATTCCATACCCAATCATGGTGATTCCGTGCGCCCCAAGTGCTTAACCACTCACATGTTAATAAACTCCTTCTGTGTAGGTTAAGAAATCTTCATATACTGTAAAGCCCGCGGAAACGGATCCATATTAAACTAAGTCAGCCTTGATAGCATCTACACCCTCTAATCTATAATGACTTTTTGCAAGATGTTTATCGCCGTTATAGTTAATATTAGTATTAGTTTAACATGTATTATAACATTACGGTTCTACTGTTGTAATAGTATCACAACTCCTTTAAGGACTCAATTCTGAGTGATGATTACATGAAGGCATAGTATAACTATAACAATATTAGTCTTCTTCAAACTTGCCACCCGAAACGACACCAACAGTTGTTAACCATTTCCAAGTGGTTCCTAATTAACCACCATTGCACCCGAAACTTAAATATTTGATATTATTACAACAACCTGTCATATCCGACTCAGACATTGGTGTGGTAATATGACCATTTGACGATACACATTAACGATCTGTAAATGCTTATGTGACCGAAAAGGCATAACAATTAGAACAGTTTGCTTGATCGTTGATAGTCCCAATAACACTTGCGCATTCTGGCCATTTGGCGAACGGGTCAAATGATTCGGGAAGACTCGTCATATAACTATCTTCATAAGTCTTAATAGGAGTTTTAACAACCCAATCGGTATCAACTACTGTTCCAAGTAATTGTTTAATTTCATATAGAGAAGCGCCTTCAAATTTCTTATTAATACCCGCTTTCCATGTGGTTTCCATTGCATTAACGAAGTCAATATGCGTTTATAGATCATGTGGTTTATCTTGAGTCATAAGTGTTAATGAATCGGTAGATTTACATAGTCCCATATCCTAACACAGAGTCTTTGAATGCATTGAATCAACAGTAAACATATGGGATTGATGGAATTTCTATTCAAGTGCGGGGAACATATCAAAAGTTTGTTGAATTGAATACATATCACCTTCTCTTAGAGCATCTGTAACCGATGTGCATAGATTACAAATAAGATGAGATTCAGCGTTGAACAAATGAGCCATTTTATTTCTTTTTTCTTTATAAAGGGCTTTTCAATACATATTTTATTCAATCTTACGCCAATCAACAATCTAATATCATATATTATATACTATCAAAGGCCAATCCTATCCGACTATACCCGCGCAGAAATAAGAGTTCATGTGAACATATTAAATCCAAAGGTTTATCGATAACACATCCTATATAGTAAGACCAATTAATAATCGGAATTGGGTAAGCTTTCTACATATAAGAGTCACTATACATTAAATATATATCGATAATCCATTAAGGTGAATACGATTACGCCGTCCTCTTTACAACTAAGTATTATATGGTATACATTGAAAACTGAATATCAAATGTGTGGTATCCTAGGACTAATCAAATAGAACACAATAACTCAATTATAACTTTAACAGTATACTAAATGCTTCTATGAACTTTAAAAACGAGGTCCCGATCAACAAGCTTTACTGTAGATTAAATAGACCTTAATTGGATTTACTAGACTGGCCATTATGGACTTAACATAGGAAGCGATGTAGCCTTATACATTTGATACTTAAGAGGGTAAACTGATATTTATATGTAATGGGGAAATTTATAACTTCTAAGAGCTAGTCGAGGAATTCAACCTTTTACCTGTTAACCACAAAGATTGTAAAGTTATTCCCTTACTATATATGAAATTAGGACTAGATGGGTTTGTCTAACTACTTGAATAGAAAATTAAAGGAGAATTCGCATTTGCCATATTTGAATATGATAAACAAGATAACCTATAATAAGTGACATTGGGGCGAGATTTACTCGGAATAAGACCTTTATATGTATCAAACGACTGCGGTAATAAATAAAGCGAGTCATTAGTATTCGCAAGTAATATTCATGCATTGGACTGCTATAAAGGAGAAATCTAACACTTCGAACCGGGAACAGTAAGACAATACAAGTTTAAACCGGTACTCTCTATTATAGACGATAAACGATAAGGATACCAAATCGATGAAAGCATTACTGTTAGATTTGACAGTATATATGATATTAAACCAAATGAAGTCGACTAGAAGCCGGATGATTACTATTTAGGTGCTATTAGAGAAGCTCTTATATAGTCAGTTAGAGTTAGAATAAATTCAGATAGACCTAAAGCATTCTTTCTGAGTGGTGGTTTAGATTCTTCTTTGGTCGCGAGTATTGCTTAAAAACTATCTGATAAGCCAATACATACCTTCTGTTGCGCGATTGCTGAAAAGGGTTAAAAGGCTAATACTAATGATATAATAAGTGCGAGAAAGGTCGCGGAATTCATCGGCTCTATTCATACAGAAGTTACATTTACACAATAAGAGGCTTTAGACGCAATCCCCAAAGTTATTCAAAATATTGGGACCTGGTGTTAAACTACTATTAGAGCAAGTACGCCTATGTACCTATTAAGTAAATATATAAAGGAGAAAACGGAATTCAAAGTCATATTCTCTTCAGATTTAGCAGATGAGCTGTTTTAAGGATATTTGTTTAATTATGAAATTCCGAATGAGGAACAAGTAGAATAGTCAACTAGAATGATGATTAAGGATGTTCATAAATATGATGTTTTGCGAGGAGATGGTTGTATTAGTTAAAACGGCCTTGAAAGTAGAATACCATTTCACGACTAAGACTTAATCAAAATAGCACTTGAAATACCGAGTAAATATAAACACCCTATATATAAAGATACCGAGAAATACTGGCTCAGATAAGCCTTTAAACGAACAGAAACGCAAACTGTTGATTATCTACCCAATGAAGTCTTATTCCGTACTAAACTCGCATTCTCAAACAGTATCAGTGATAACTCCGAAAAGACTTGGATTCAGCTCATTAAAGAATATTGTGAACAGAAAGGAACAAACGAATTAGACTATTATAAGAATATATTTATTAGCTATTTTGGTGATAAACGAGTTAATATTCTTGATAACCACTGGTAGCCGCATAGATTCGACAAAAAGGGTCAATTAATAACAAAATTCATCGATTCAAGCGCAGAAGTATTAGATATATATAAAAAAAAATTCCAGACATAGACTTAGTAGATTTGATATATATCATATGATAATTAGGTTTAATAGTTTGTTTTTTTAACTCATTATTTCTTATATTCCTAAAGATTTCCAGATTTAGCAAGTAATATAATTAAATTATCAAGTTTAGTATCTAGAGCCGTGAATTTAACGTCTAATGCGTTTATTTATTTGGTGAATTTATCGTCTAATGCATTTATTTATTTGGTGAATTTATCGTCTAATGCGTTTATTTATTTGGTGAATTTATCATCTAATGTGTTTATTTATTTTGTGAATTTATTATCTAGATTATTGAATCGTTGATCGAGATCTTAGTTATGTTATCTTTGCTCTTATCTAATTCCTAAAACGAGTAATCCTAACCCGCCCACTGAAGTACTGAATTTAAACCCTAATTCTAAAAATTACTTATTCACCATTTATTAATCGTCTTTTAATATATTTACAAAAATATTAATCATATTAAACCATATTGAAAAGAATATCTAAATATAATCGCGAATCGGTAATATAAATATATTAAATGTTGGATTACTTCCTTTACCTTGTATTATCAATTTCTCAATCATATATAGACTAGTATTTGATCGTGCAATTATAAATATCTATATATGTACTTATATTGATTTAGTCTATTTTTTAAATTGTTATTTCGTATATATTGAATAAGGACCCGAATATGTGGAATAAAGAGGTTTTGATGAGCAGTATTGTATTTAAGTGCTTTTAGTATTAGTTTGCTATAATTCTCTACATGAAAATGGTATAATAGTACCCGATTTCAATAATCTCGTCATTTTCTTTATTTAGTCCTAGTTTGACCTGGGTTTTATTGATTTTAATATCTATTGTATATCATTAGTCTTCTCTCGGTAAGGACAAAAACTTTTAAAATACTCTATAGAATGTAATAACTTAATCTTATGCAGGTACCACGGGTGTTTATGTTGATGAATCCCCTTAAATCCATTATATCCGCAAATCAGATAACGAATAATATTCTAAAAAGACCACGGACTTTTCCTTGCTTTTAGACAATAGTTATAGTTTCCTCTAGAACCATCAATAGTTTCTGATTAGTTACGAAAATTCATTAACACCGTCTATGTATATATATAATAAGAGAGCTATAGAAGACAATTATCGTATAATGAAAGTTGAACAAGACAAATCAACTATTTGCTATTAGTGTCAAACTAGTGTATTGAAAATAAAAGATAATTACGAACAAAGCGGGCCCGAGGTTAAATCCTTCATTTAGCGTTAAGAAGAATAATCAAATATAGATAGCATGATTGACCCGAGATGTCGTTAGTAGTAAACTCTTATTAAGGACACTAAATCATTCTTAAAACAACCGACTTAAGACGAGCTAAATGAATATCCAGAAGCAATAAATAATGTATGCAGACCACAAGATCATATAGAGGATTAACTCATGTTTAATATGGAGAAAGACTAGTATAATTAATTCGGCATAGAGGTAAACCCTTTAGATGATAGATTAAACGAGACTTCAATTGACAAACTACAATTAAGTCATGTTGACAACTCTTCTTGTATTTGTAATTCTACTATATATAATGGACTTCTTCTTATATTTTCTACGGTAAGCGTAATTGCTATTGTATTTGGGACTTCCGCGACTGAAACAGATAACTACATATAGGTAAATTATATACTGATGATTGGTTATATTCTCAACTAGTCGTTTGGTAGTGTTTTATCGTAATTTAGCAAATAAATACCACCGTTCACTCAAATCATATATGTTAATGTTTCTATATTACCTCTTGTTATTTGGTTAACCGCGTCTACTTCCGACAATGACGATTAACGTTAAATTAACCACATAGAGATACCGATTTACGGTGATAATTATTAATTGACTCAAGGTTCGAATATTTGGTACTTATGTATTGTTATTGTAATACTAGTCGCCCAAACCAGTTAACTGCTCGCGACCTATATAAAGATAAATTTCTTCTAAAAGCACTCGGCTGACTATTAGGTTAAACTTTTGTATGTACCAATAATAATTAAAATATTAATCGATATCCTGTTGAAGGGCATTCGGTTTTCCCTTATCTAGTAATTGGGTCTAATTGGAGTAACACTTATTGGAATTGTGTAATTGGGCGAATTAGTAATTTAAGAAATCTAAACATCTAAAATATAACTTAAGGACGACGATTATATTGAAGTGTGAACTTGTTGACAGTGTATATGAACCCGAAGGTATCCTGTAAGGCCGACCAATATCCAGCCTCCTCGGTATATATGAGTTGTAATTGATAACAGATCCGTGGGTTATAATCAATAATTTCTCTAGTTACAATTTAATTATTATCTCTTGGGTTTACTTCGCTGTGTATGTAACCGCGACAGTTAAGATATAAAGATAAATACACAATTAATTATTTTTTTGTTAAATGGGAAATACACCTGCGCCTGCACAAAATAATCAACAAATATTATAAGACGTATAGAGTTAGATGATATCAAAAGCAGCGTCTGCCTAACCAGTACAAATATAGTATTAAATACCCAATGAATTACCGATGATCATAACCCCTTCGCAAGATTGTCCAACATCCCTTTCGAATGCCGTTAAAAACGTGGCCGCCTATAAATCGTACATATCAGATGCATAGCTCCAATATAATTCTTAATATTCTAATCTCTAATAGTAATTGAACAGTACCAATACAAACTTGGTAAATGTTTCTAATGCAAATAATCAATGTAACAGTAATTTAGCGTCCAACTAACTGTCATATACGCAATAAGTGGCTGCTTTGTAGAAGAGGATAAACGATGCAGTCGCGGCTTAAACATAATCGGCAAATCAAGTAGTTAATCTAACGACTTAGTAGTAATAAGCCCAATAATAGGTCTAAACACTGGGTGTTTAATATAATGAGCTGTAATAGGCCTAATAAGCTCTTACTGCTTAAAACCAGCAACTTCAAACTAGCTAGGCGTAGTGTTAGAGCGCAAATGCTCAATTATAATAAAACATAAATACTCTCAAATAGTAGGTTTTTCGTCTCTAGGAAGGTATTGCTGAGAACCAGATGTAGATTAAATAAATGACTGGCTAAATCGATGCGAACAAGGCCTAAATTTTAGATTTAACAAACTAGTACTAAACGTCTTAATCATAAGTATAATCACAGCAAACGTAGATAAATTCATTGTCAGAAGCAAATTAACAATTAGAAGCTCAAATTGCTTCGAAATAGAATCAAATACAGTAGGCTACATCGTAAATCTTGTCTCTTAATAAAACGATTGAAGGTCTTAATGTATAGATTGCTAAAGATAATTAACAAAGAGCGTTGCTGTATTTCGTTATTTTACTTGCGTTTGCTTGTATAGTGGTATTGGGTTATAAATATAAGAAGAGAAACACTCCTACTAGTGAAACTCGAGTAAAGTAATAAACTCAATAGTGACATAAGGAAAGAGGGTCCTTGATTGAGTCTATATACCGTCTATGATATTTGGGATTTGTCGTTGTATTAAAGCATATATGATGAGACTAGTGTGAAATTGGAGAACGACTCGAGTTAAACTATTATATTAATCTAAATAATAAATGGGAAATACACCTGCTCCAGCCGCACCTGCGTGTCCTACGTCAGATTAGTATTAGTAACTTTTAAATCAATATAATTCGTTCTAGACATCGGCTTAAACGTAAAAGACTCAATATGAATCATAGATCGCGACTTTAGGTATTCAAGTGGCTACATTGACTGATCGGGCAAATGCACTTACTGTTCATAATAATACTCTTAATTCCGCTATAGTGACGGCCGATAATAAAATGGCAGCATTAACAAATTAATATAATACAACCCAAGCGTCATTAGATGTGTCGTAAAGGCAGTAAATGCAATTATAATCGTAGATCGCGACATTAAGTGAATAGTTACAATTAAATACTACTAATAATACAGCACAAGTAAATAGCCTAAATTAACAGCTCAGTACCGCGGTTTCTCAATACAACGCATCATAGGCAAAAAGTGAGGATTTATCCCGTTAACTGTCTATTTTGAGTGCTTAATTGGATTAAGAATTGAAAGAAAAGAAACTACTTCAATAATAGGCGGATTAGCAGGCTGCTTTGATCGCGCAACTAAACACGTAAATTGCAAATCTCCAAATACAAATAGATCAGTATACCGGTAACATTAAATAGCTACAAAGCCAAGCAAATCAAGATTCGTCTAGTATTAGCACCCTATAAGCTTAAATAGCCCGAGATGCGATAATTCTTAAAACCTAAACCGAGTAATGCGCTGCTAACATTTAAGCATTGGAATCAAAAGTTGCCTAGGATGCCCTAGATCTCTCTAACCTACAATCTAAGCTTAAATCGGCGAATGATTAGATACTATAGGATTAAATAAACTAAGCCAGTATGAAATAGTAATTGGAAGTCGCAGCTGCTTAAATAGCGTAGGATCAAATAGACGAAGACGCCCTTAAAGAATAAATAAAACAACTGTAAGATTAAATTCTATAGGACCAATAAACCGCCGCTTTACTGAAGAGCTAGATTTCGGCACTTTAGTCGACTATTAAGCAAAATACAGTAAATATTGACTCGCTTACTGCTTAAGTTAATTCGGGTCTTATGCAGATAGAAAACCTTAAATCCGAGGTGACCACTAGCGATGTTCTCAATGAGTAATATAAGTAGTAGATAGATAAATTAACTAACTCTGTATAGGAGAATATTAAGAAAATAGCCGATGGGTAAAAACTTCTTGATACACAAACAAGTCAATTACAAGACTTAACTCTATAATATAATAATTTATAAATTGATAACGAATAGAAGCTTTAATAGATTGCTGAATGCCATACAAAATTAGTATCTGTATAAAATGATGAAAAATTACAGGCTTAATTAGCTGCAGATAAGACTTAACAATTAAAATGGGTATTAATTCTGTTGATGGTCGTTATTTCTATTGGTGTCGCGGTTCTAGTCAAGTAAAATAAAGGCATTATTAAGGACAAATTGAACCTCTTTTTATCTAAATTCAATAGTATTAAGGCTAAATTGCGTAAGAATCCATTCGAAGATAGATATTAATGATCTTAACATATAAGTCACTTAAATATACCGACAATAAGAGATATTTATACATCTTGTTAATATACTATTTTTTATGACCTTATTAACAATCCTTGAGGCGCGATTATAGTACTATTTAGAAAATATAAACGAAGGTTGTCTGTGATTATTGAGAGGATACGCAATTTTACGCACTATATACAACCAAATGCATTTTTATTACATTACATGAGTTTATCTATTATATTATATAAGTACTAAATGGGAAATACACCTGCTCCAGCTGCTCCTACATGTCCTACTTTAGATTAGTACTAGTAACTTTCAAATCAATATAATAGTTTCTAGGCAAGCGCAAATGCATAAAAGAGTGAATACGAGTCTTAAATATCAAGTTTAACGGCATAGTTTGATGCGAATACAAAGACGATAACAGAGTTAACAAATAAACTAAATACAGCAAATACTATGTAGATTCCGGGTCTAAATGCCTAAATATCTAAACTTACTTAGGAGAATAATTTACTATCTCAATAGGTATAACAAACAACTTAACTATATAACAACCAAAATGTTGCATTAGGTAGCCTTTAAGAATAGATAGTCGATTTGTAATAATAGAATGGCAACTGTGCTTCCGCTAGTACCGATTTGAACAATGTAAATATATAACTCAAACAATAACTATAAACTACTTAGAATGAACTAAATACCTGTAATACTTCGGTTAAGACTTAGTAATAGGAAAATACCCAGCTTTCGGACTAAAATGTCGATTTGAATAATTAGCTTTAAGTTTAACTCCAATAAGTAGCAAATCTGATTTAAACTATATCTTAAAGTAACGTTGCCATACAGAAATTTAGACAAGCGATTCTCGACAATACTGAAAAGATAAACTAACTGTAATAGGAGATAACGAACGAGTCTAGTATGAATGAACAATATAAGGGCTAAATCGATAAGTTAAAAAATCAGATTATACAAGACACAATTCAGATACAAAACAAATAATCCCTAATAGATAAATGCAATGGACAAGTACTTACCCTTAACTAACAAATCAATACGATAAAATAAGATTATTCGATTAAATCACAATAATTGAATAAAGGCTCTATGCATATCCAAATACTTATTTTTATCTTGATTGTCGTTGTAGTCGGATTTGCTGTTTATACTAAGAAATTAAAGGAACATAAGGGCGAATACAACCCATTTGCAAGGTAAAGTGTTTGATGCCGTTACGAACAGTAATCTACTCGTCGCTACTAGAGGTGAGTATGAGCGTTAATGAATCCAGATTAATTGTTTAGTTTTCTTAAGACGATTAAATAAATAAACCCGGACTTAGACCATGTAACGGAGCTGCTACCGCTCTATTTATTTAGTTATTCCGATAATAATATATACTATATTGCCATGTGTCTTATAGAATGATTATTGATGCACCAACCCTTGGTATATGTCCTAAATATTGCTTATCAATATATGTACATTTATGGTTATTATTACAGTTATATGCATATGTAAATATAATATTGATTAATAAAAATATCGTTAGGTAAGCTGGTACACTACACATGTAGATGATATTAGTCCCTTAGTCGTTATATATTAAAAAAAACACTAATAATAATCATGTTATAGTCGTATATATATGAAGAATAATACAATTTCACAATAAAGGTATTTAGGATATAGAAAACGGCGATATTACCGACTAGGTCTTCAGAACAGTGTCCGGGATATAATTTATTTGCTTGCGAGAATGTTATTATATATTAAGGATAAAGTGTATTTGTTAACACTGGATGGCGGGTTTAAATACCTAAGGATACGTTTGGTCGAATTATTTCAAAAAACGCATATGTCAATGAATTCAGTATCGGGAGCGAAATCATAAGTTGTGAATAAGAACAAGAGTTAAGAGTCCACGTCTCTAATAATACGAATCACCCAATATACATAAGTACAGGCGACAATATAGCCTATTTGATGATTGACAAAGTCGTCCCGATCAATCTCATTGAAGACTCTTATATTGAAAACAGATTGTCGAATAGATCCATCCCTAAAATAATAAGATTGGATTCCCTACTTACTATTAACTCTATACTTGGTAGTAACGACTAAGAAACGGACCAATAACTAGAAGTAAATAAATAAGACATTTCGGACTCGGAGAGCTATAAATTAATTTCAATAAAAAGTGAATCAAGTTAAGTGCTTTGCGATAAAGAGAGTTTACCCAATCAATGGGGTCAATAATAAACATCTACTGCCAATAAAGATTTTATATAAGGATCGTAAGTGTGTATAAATAGAGTTAAATGGAAATCCTACAGGAAATTTGATATTGCTACGTAAACCACGTATTAAGTAATATTCTCCATAAATTTCTATAATATCAAGCCTTTCTTGTTTATTAATGGTATAAACCGTTTATTCCCTTATATGTATATTTAAACACAATACCTCTATTTATGAGTTGATTTGACAATGGCACAAGTCGGGATTTTAATTCTAGTTAAATAACTGTTATTTTTTATGTTAAACGATGAGTAGAGAACCCAGTAAGGGACGGTGGCACTAGTCGGGATTCCTATATAATAATAAACTCAGTTTCAAAGAGATTGATATAAACATTAATCAGATTTTATATATAGAGAATTGAATATTATAGTAATGATTCTGGTGTTATTATCTACTTAAGACGAATATAGAAACTTACTAAGATTGCGCGGTCTTAAAAATAAACTCGATATGATCATTATATTGCAATTGCTAGTATTAAGTCTAATCCGATAAAAACGAAGTATTGTCGGTTGTACAAATACCTAAAACGAAGCTAGTGTCATTTGACTTGTTTCTTAAGAATATTCGATAAGTACCAGTAGGTATAGTTATATATCCGCCCGAGAAAGTAAGATTGTTATTCTAAATAGACGACCATTCCGCGTTTAATTTATTATTTACCGCGGGTATACTTGTACTATATAGCTGAATAAACGGGGTATTATCGACATATTACTTATTGACCGCATCAGTGCTATTTTAAGGAGTTTGGACACCCGTAACCTGTAAATTGTCAAGTGTCAATACAGATGTATTTTTTTAGATATCGAATACCGGTTCGTTGTTTATTAAAATCTATATATTATATTCATCTATGCTGATTCCTAAATCTGTTGAACCTATATGAGTTAACATTTTATATTTATTTTGTGTCTTTTTAATATATGATATTATTCTATTACCTTCGTTAATAAATCGCATAACTTATCATATTTACAGGCTCATATGTTATTATAGTAGTCTTTGATCAATTTATCTATTATATGAACATTGAAGTGCCGGCAGCTATTCTATTTACGTACTAGGGAACCAAAGAAAATTGAAAACATATCTACCTTGTTGTTTAAACTCTTAATATGATCTAATTATTCGTTATAATCTTTGAATTAAAGTTTTCTGTTCGCCCTCCTTCAATAAACGTGTAGTTAATGACACCATTTACCAAGTCATATAGATAAAACTTCACTGGGTATGCCGTCGATCCTTAATACTATATAAGGGTTTTCATGCTTATTTAATAAACGCCCTAAGAGAGCGTAAATATTGAAAAGGGGTAAGACGGGTTAGATGTGTCAATGGAATGAACTATATTTTACTATATACTAGGAGAAAGTGTTTAGGGGTCAATAAACTGCGGAAAGTTGACATTATACGGTATAAATGAGTTACCAGTTCCCACGTCTACTACATCAGTGTCTAGATAGGAATGTGTGAATTAATTAGAATAAAGCTATCCCAAGTTAACGGCATCACTACTAAGAGTTCCTGGTGCGAGATCAACCAATTTATATGAGTTAAATGATACATTTGCTTACGGCGGACCACTAGAAGTATTTCCTACTAAATTCCACTAATTGTTATTATATATCAGCGTTTAAAAGTTATCATTCGTTATATATATATCGTTATTAATAGCTGTAATTTGAGTTCTATCTGCATACGGACCTGTATATACATTAAAAGGTAAATAAACCCTAGAAACCTTGCTATTCACGTCTAAAGGACACAACCCATTAGCCTATCCTATTTATCCTTATGTAATACTGTTGGTTCCCGGAGTTAAGTCGAAAACAGTATTAAGAATGCCCGGTAACGTGTACTAAAGTTTACCCTCCCCTACTCTAAACTAAATTATCGGTTGATTGTTATTATCTACTATATTCACTACTTAGTTATTAAAATTTAAAGATATATTATCGATTAACTTGGATTCGTAAACCACTATTTCTCCGTACTTATTGGATTACTTTTATTTGGGCTATATCATTTAGTTATTCAATCAAATAAATGCAAATATAATATCGGCACGATGAATGAATGAATTCCACTCTTTTCCTTAATATATACCCTAGAGGCGCGAAACCATAATTAGAAATATAAATACAGAATTCATATGTATATAGTCTAGAAAACTGGTCGTTAGCAATTTACGTTTAAAGGGGTGATCGACAGGTGGAAAGTAAATAACGTAAAAAAATAGGATAAAGTAATTGAAATTTCCGAATATAAATTATTATTGATTAGCGCAAATAATAAATTGGGAATTCTTGTTGTTTTGAAACATTACCTCTTATTTATATATATAGATATGGCTGTTATATAGGTTAACTCTGCTTTATGAAATTAAAATAATAATTTTATATATGTAAATGTCGACTTTCTTAGGGTCAACCTTTTCAGGTATTCAAATTGACGAAACTCAGTTAGTTTTGATTTCGGGTGGAAACAACGCAGTTAAACTACTTTCAGCCAATCAATTAGTAGATTTCGGCACTTATAGTCTTACTAACTTCGGTGAAATGAAAGCTAATTTAGACATGGGAAGTCATAAAATTGTTAATGTGACAGACCCTACATCAGCTCAAGACGCAGCAACCAAAAAGTACGTTGATGATAAAATTACAGACTTGGTAGCAGGAGCACCCGGTGCCTTGGACACTTTGAATGAACTCGCTGCCGCCCTTGGTGACGATGCTAACTTTGCCACTACATTGGTTAACTCACTCGCACTTAAGTTCAATATTGCCGATTTTAACAGTACTTTTGCTACATAATACGGTCTTACTGATATTACTTCAGCAGCTGCTCAAAGTGGTAATTACAGTGCAAACAATCACAAATTTGTCGATTTGGCCGAACCAACAAATGCTCAGGATGCCGCTACTAAAAACTACGTTGATAGTCAAGTTGGTGCTCTTAATCTTGCTTAAATCATTACTGCTTCAGGTCATAATAAAGTAGTTGTCTCCGATTCAGGTGATATTACTACTTTCACAAATGATCAAACTGATGTTATGGTTTTAGACACTACAAGTCTCAGACCCGCTGTTCCAATTGATATGGGAAGTCGAAAGGTTGTTGGTCTTGCTGATGCCACCGATAAATTCGAAGCAATGAACTTGGGTCAATCCCTTAGATTCCAATGGATTCAAGCGTCTTTAAGTGCTCCATTAACATCTGGATTTAGTAGCAATTACGTCGTTCCCTTTAATACAATTGCATCCCCTTACAGTCTTAGTACATCAGTTACTTCCAAATTGTCAAACTCATCGGGAGTAGTAACCCTTCAACCCGGTAAATATATGGTTAATATGATGGTGGGAGCCTATTATAGTTCCGCGACATCCGTTCCTGTTAGAATGACATTAAAAGGCTCGTCTGCTGGTGATATTCCTCTTCTCGATGTAGTTACAAATAGGGCCGGAGCCTTTGGTGTTTAGAGTTTCACAAGCGCAAGTTGTGTTATTACCGTCGCTGCCCAAGAGAATTATACAATGGTACTTAACGACGTTACTTACCTCCAAGAACTAGATAAAAATACTAAACTACTTATCCAATAAATTTGCTGACCGTCGACTTAGACTCGGTACACAATAACATCAATACATATATATGTTTTCTAGATATCTATGTAGTATTTTTTTATCTATTTCAACAAAGCTATTATGCTTAAGCAAGTTAAAGGGGGTATAGAAACTATATATATCACTATTATCACTTTCTTAGTCGGAATACTTCTTATTTGGATCTAATTAGGATGTCGAGTTATCGCTATATTAACTATTGATACTGTTTTATATACCCGTTAATTCGTCAACTTCATTGGTGTTAAATAGATTTACCCCTCTTGTTACTTAATTGTCCTTTTTAGGTTCGTCTAACGGTGTTTTGTATATATCAATCATTGTGTTTTGGAATTCTTAAATTTCTCTTAGTTCGTATATATAGGATTACTGTAACCAAGGACTTCCTATAATATTAGCCATTGAAATGCGGGTATCGGGGTCATATCGCAACATTCCATATACGAGTTGTTTAAATTACATGTTGTATTCCGTCTATTTCGCTCTTTGATGGATAACCCAAAAGGCGTTAAAGTTATTGTCTACTATATATTTGAAATGAGGGTCTTCTGGAACGGCTTTCGTAAACGGAGGATGACCTGTAACTAAGATAAATAATATAATACCTAACGAGAATATATCAGCACCGGTGCCATTATATTCCTTTTTTTCTAATACTTCCGGAGCCATATATGACAGAGTACCACATGCAAGTTTCAGTTACCCGATTCCCTTTTATTTATTGTTTATAGCAAACCCAAAGTCTACTATTTTCAAATTTAAATGCTTATCTATTAATATATTCTCCGGCTTCAGATCTAAATGAACGAATCCCTTTATATGCATATACGAAACACCCTTTAAAACTTATTTAAATAAATATAGAGCCAGTTATTCACCGAGCTTTCCCTTCACCACCAGATCGAATAAATCTCCATATTATAAGTATTCAAGAACGATGCAGTTAATGTACATTTTCTTTCCTTTATATAGTATTTACTTGCCTTTTAGTACCTAGATTAAATTAGCTATATGTGGGTGTTTTAACTAAGTATAAGCAAGTATTTCGCTTTCAAACGCGGCCTAGCAATTATTATTATATATCTTAAGTGCAAACTACCGATTAAGACCGTCTACCGCGGCAAATACATTACCACTTATACCTGAACCTAGTTTTTTATATATTCTATAGTCGTCGACTCGAAATAATACTTTGTATTTATTGGTTTGTTAAACACTTTTCAAGTCCCGCACGTAAATATATTCGGCCGGAGCTATTTCAGTATTGATTTAGCCTTCTACTTATTTTTACATTTGTGGTTCGCAGTTAGTACTTATTACTATTAGAATAATTCCTTTTAATATACAATTAGGAGTGCGATTTGCGACTCGATTACCCGATATTAGAACGGCTATTATGTGCATATGAAAGAGTTATGAGTTAACGCGATTGCCACCATTAAAACGACCTATCCGATAAGTAAGTAAACAAATACACTAGATTAAATATGTATACAGGATATAACCCGCGATCTAAATAAATATATAGAAAGAACTTAATAAAAGACAAATATATGGCGAATATAACAGTTAATAGCGAATCAAAATAGATACCCGGGAAAGGCATTCATGATGTCTAATGGCAACCCTGTAATACATCAAGAAACATATAGTAGATATCAAGCACTTAAACCGACAACCCATACTTGCGAGATTTATATAGCTATAGTGATTATCATTAGTAGTTGATTATCCAATTCGGGATCCGCTTCCTTGAATGTGTACTAGACAAAGAATTCAACATACCGGCTTCCGTATCATAATAAATAACCCCATCTTAGATTTAACAGCAACCGGCGTCCCAAATGCAAATACTCAATAACTAAGATACACGAATCAATACATCATAGTCTAAATATGACAATTCGTACAACCCTATCCATAATACTATATAAACAAATTAAAGTTACGCGATGCTTTTTGATAATACCTGCGTGCCTTCGTAAGTCATATAAGTTAAGTCTCCTATGGGATTATAGATATACGACTAAGTAAAGAATCCGACTTCTTCGCAAATGATTGGGTAATTAGGTGAAGATTAGGTAGAGAGGGCGTTAGTGTCCTAATATCCATAGGCAGTAATTACAAATACAAGTAAAGTCGCGGGATCAGGTGATCTGGTAGTCAAGCTTTAAAATAGAACTATATTAGTAGAAGTCAAAAATTACAATACATCGGTTCCGTAAAAGGAGGTAGATAAGTTCCACAATGACGTGAATACATCTTAATGCGACTGCGCGGTATTTATATCATTTAAGTAGAGGATTGCCAATAAACCACGGATAGTATTCGAAATGTCGCAATCTAATAAACAACTTATATTTCTCTCTTAGTAGGATAATACCGATACTCTACTGGTCGTTATTGACCTGTTAGTGAAAAGCGTCGATGTTAACAAATAGAGTATAGAGTAATTAAAGTAAAAACATAAGATATCCAAATAGGGTATAACCGACTCTATAGGTATTATAAAAAAATAACACAATGCCACCAAAACTCAACTTAAGGCACTAAAGGAACATTTAGATTCATTGATATATATAGATTAATAGTTAGATATAGAGGCCTCAAAATTATTCGATCAGCATCTATGACAATTAATATATAATACGCTTAAATTATACCGATTACCGCAATTAATCCTATGTTTCTCGATCGGAGCGCTCTAGTATTTTCAGTTAAGCAATTACTCTATTTATACACTTATATTCGTTTTAAACAAGAGATTCTTAGGTGTTACAAATGTCATTTACGACTTATAAAACTTTAGATTTAATCGACTATAGACACTGTTATTTATCATCAAGGCTCCCGAAATTGCAACTGATAATAAAGCGTAAGTGTTAATTTTTTACACTATTATAGATTTCATATAAGATTTCGTAAAGGTTCTATTAATTGGTCAAAACATCTATCATTGTCGAATTGCCCACCGTTCCTACTATATCCTTTCGGCACATAGGACACCCTTTTAGCTTAAGTAGTTTATCGAAGCAAAACTAGCATACTTAGTGATTTACGTCTCCGCAAGTCTCCTTAAATAGATTAGACTCTACTTAACATATATAACACTCTTATACCTAACCCTTTATTATCAACTGGGATTCTATTATATCTTGCTCGGGTTATTGGTCTGATAAGTAATTTAGCTCTTCGTTCTCTTCACTATCACTATCCCCGTTCAAAATATTCTACATATATACACTTAAATCGACTTAAGGCCCGTGTTATTAGCTTAACAACGATATATTATGACCGGCGGGGATTTAGGATTATTAATCTTATATTAACTACTCAACACTTGACAATATACTATCCAAACCCATACTGATATCGTCTTGATATGCGGATTCCGATAAATCATTATACATGTGTTAAATATGGTAGTTTTCATCGTTTACCTAACTTAATAAGTCATTTAAATGTTCTTAAATAGGATGTATTTCGTTAAACGTGTTTTATTGCTATTACTACATTTCTAAAATCTAATTGACCTACACGTAAGATGACGGATAAGTTATTGTGATATGGGACTGAAATACAGTAGTCGGTTACATATTTAATTGACTTAGAAAGCTAGAAATCACACTAGGCACTTAGTTAGCCTGTTAGGAATTAGATTAGTCGTTATTACTCATTTATATACCGATAATAATATCTTTTACTTAATCTTTTTTTAATACGCCTACTAATGTCGATTGACCGCTTACTATCTAGTCTTATATAGAAGTAATGTAGATGTCGTCGATAAGTCTAATACCTATCGGTGTGGCCAGTTAACATATCCTTATATGGCAAGGGTTCCAGCCCAGTTTAGTGATACTATCAATGAGTATAGGTAAATTATACATATAAGCGTTAAAGCACCGAAATAACCGAATAACGGGTCAATATGTAATGAAAAAATATAACTACATAAAGAATATACGAAAGCCTTGAATTCCGGCTTATCTTGAAGTTGTGTTTCCGAGCTATATTGAGAATTTATTTGTTATCCGTTATTATTACACGCCTTTAGATTACCGCGGTTCCGTTAAATATACTATAATTACCCAATGTTTTTAATAGCCAATATATATATGAAACACCATAGTAAGTCATTAAGGTGGGGTCAAGTAAAGATAACTATAAAAAATCAAGGAGATTGTCCTCTGTAACGACTAAGTAACACGCAATCATAATGAATATGGCCAGTGATAGTTATTTGATATCATTTAGGTAAACCCTTTATTGATAGTTTTATAATCGGTTCTTAATTCCGTTTAATATACCATTTCAAGTATTATATTGGGCTAACTCGTACACGAAATAGTATTATTCAACTGGATTGTTTATTGGTCAAAAGGTCGTGGGCTTGCATTAGATGTCCGATTAAGGTATCTACAGAGTTTAGTTCCTATAGTATATAAAGAGATGAATATAATAACATCCCGATAGTCTTGCCCCTTGGTAATTATTAGATCTCTTATTAGGCGTTTTCATGTATTTATGATTAAGATAACTACCTCAATTACTCGATAGGAAGTCTGCCTAAAGATTAAATACAATTATCTAATGAGAGTCCCGCGTGTTCTTGTAATAAATTTATATGTGGTTCTTTGATTATTTGATGCCAATACTTGTCGACATATATTAAATTAACCGGAACCGACTACAATTATTAATTAGGATCTTACTACGATTACAATTATTCGTTTCTAACTAAGTGCGTTTAGTTTCTATTATAGTATTATGGTTGGATTTCTGTATCATCTCTTATAGTGCACTAATCGGGCTACTGAGTCAATTACATGCTAGTCAATGCAATATCATCAAATGACGCCTGCTACAATGGTTATTCTTATATGATTTCACTTACTTAACCCACGACCTAGGATTATACTTCACAATCTCGTTTATATACGCCGGGAACTATATTTTATATTGCCAGGAATAATAAATCCTTCCATATCAAGAATTGCTTGAAATAATTATTAAGTAGCTGTAAATCGTATTACATATTACTACTCTATACGTAATTCTATATAGGGGATTTCTCTATAGAGTTTAACGGCCCCCCTAACGGCTACTGGGTAAATCCCTCACCTTGTGTTAATTAAACATCGGGGAAAGAGGTGAAATCGTTATGGAGTGACATATCTAATGATTACGATGTTATAGCGGACAGCTATGTTGTTGACGATATGGATTCGTTGGCGCTCATATAGGTTTTATTATATACAGATATGTCTTTATTTACGATTTAACAATACATATCTAACTCTGATTAGTACATTTAACTAGTAGTATAGGTAGAGTCCCTTTTGAATTCTTACGATGTACCATATATATATGTAGTCCACATATGAGATTCGACCTTATTTGACTATTCAGCGAATTTAACGAACCTCTTCTTGTTTAATCCCGGAATCAGCAATATCTACTTCTAACTGATATCTGAAATATTATCACAATGTTCGAAGTTGCTTTATAGATCATAAATGCTTGGTAAACTCTTAGTAATATCACCACTGGTTGCTGACTTCGAGTTATTTTGTAATTTTCTACATATATCCCTAATATCATTCTAAACTTCTTTTACCGCTAATTACATTCTAGTGCTGTTGATTATGAAATCTACCAAGTCAACCAGGGTGTCGACGTCTATTTAATTGATTTATTGTTACATTTATTCTATACCAATCATTTCCCAAAGCACGCGAGATTAGGAGGAAAAATGTTCAATTAACTAGTCTTAAGTAGCGGACTCACCAAGCTCATCAATATCGGCTTTAAATACAATAATACACTACCTGTTTATATGATCTCGTATACTTTAATATTGGGAAGTCAACCGATCCAGCGTATTACTTAATTGGGATATAATCTCTTAGTTGAATACTTCTTTGATTCTAGTTTCTAGTACAGATTAGTTTTAAAATTACACCTATACCGCCTTCATTGTATCCGACTTCTAATGTAAATTTATAAACAAAGTAACGAGATTAAGTCTCGGGAGTAATTACATCTATAAGGAAGTTAACTGCTTATTTTACACTATAAGTGAATTTGAGTCAGATGGCCTTCTACCACTTTACTAGCCAAACGTCTACATCGCTTTACTGTAATAAGACTTCATTTAATGAAAATTGTACTATAATTACGATAATTTGTATATAACGATATAGACGGTCTCAATTGTGGTTTTATATTGTTAAATTGCTTCATCTATCTGATATTAATTAACCTAGTTCGTTTTAGTATATTGCTGGTTAACGTCGCGGTTTTGTTTATTTGAATATGCTTTCCTTTACATTTATTAGTCGTCTGTTTAATATGTATAATATACCACCATCAGTCTCTAATGTTAGCTCTAATTGGATTTCGCGAGAGGCCCATAACAAGGGTAAGTGTAACCCATCTACCGATTAACTAGAATTACAAAGTTTCCTATAAAAGAAATAACTACAACATATAAGAGAGTAAACGGCAAATCATTGGCAAATATAGAACGGATAATACCGACAGTTTCTATTAGGGAAACGGTAATCTACTATCATATAGTGCCGAATATTGATTATATACGACTTAAATGCGGAACTAAGACATCTAAAAAAAATACAGTAAGGAATATAAGGTAAATGTAGGAAATACACGAGTGATATCAAATATAGGGAAATAAATTGGGTTAACCGGGTTACGTTACACTTATCTATGAATTGGTTTAATTTTGGGTTCTTCTATGATTCATATGTTAATTGATTTGAGGTAAAGTAGCGGGTAGGTGTGAATTAAATGGATTTGCAGTCACATACTCTTTGTGCTCCGATGATTTATCGTTTCTTTGAAGTCTTGTTTTATCTATTATACATTAATTTGGGATAGAAGGAATTACCATGTTTTCTACATCTTTCTGGTTGTATTTTCCTTTTACTGGTGCAACCGTTTAATAATCTATTAGTGTCTATTTTGATCTAGGTCTTTATATAGCAAATCAATGATCTTTTTAATAAAGGAAACGCAGTTAGGAGTATTTTTGCGAGTTTCGGCATTCTTGTATAATATCTATATGAACTACTAGAATGTGTTTTTAATGAATTGATATTCGATACTTGATATTTTAAGCACTTCGCCGTTTAAAATGCCCATTATAAATGCATCGGACTTGTTGAGTTTAGATCCCTTACCACCTGGAAGTTATTTTAAGTATTGACGTACGTCCTCAATGTTTACCTTTTACTTTTAGTCGCGCTCCATAAACTCTTGTAATTGTAACTTAGTGATACTATCAATTGGTTCTACGGGTTATATAAACAATTACTTGAAAACATCGTCAAAATGCCTAATCGAGTGGTAAGACGTGTTTCTCTAACTTCCCTCGTTTCTGTCCTTCCTTATACTCTTTTTGTGATAGTTACACATCCTTCCGCAATTAGAGCAAATTACAAATTTATCACTATGTGCCTGCATTAATCGACCACAGCAGAACATTGTTTTGATTCGCAACTCTTAATTCCGTTTATCTATTTGCATTATAGTATGTTAAATCTATTCGAGAAGCAATTCGTCCTCTTCCTCGATATCAAAGTCTTCTATCAGTTAGTTTATTATATAGCTTAGTTTTACCAATACATTGCTCTACTAGACCCGGACTACCGAAAAATCATAAGAATATGCCTAAATTACGTAATCAGTCAAGGTTTATTGCAGGTTCTGATTGCTTTATGGGTAAAACAGATGGTATGGTATTTATTTGCATTATATTGCGTCCAAATATGAATTACAGAGTTTCTATCTAATAAGACCTATATTTGTTATTTACTCGCTCGACTTATCAAGTATCGAGGAACACTATTAATGCGGTAGATCCAAGGATTAATAACCAAATTATCCCTTCTAGAGTAATAACTAATAACGATCTTGGTTCCGTTCAGCTACACATATATCCTATTAGCTTCGAGTACTATCTACTTAAGTTTTATTCAACTGTTGTTCACCCAATCCCCCTTCACTCTTATATATGTTATCTTGTTTCTTTGGCTATACTTGTTTTCTGCCTCTTTGCTTATTCAAAGATTACATACTTATACTATATTTAGTCGACTATTAACTTTAATTAGTTGTTATTGAATTGCGCGACGTAAGGGGTTAATCGGTTGTTTATAATATGTTTGATGCCGAATATTGCTCTATATTCCCTTAATTGGTACTAATGACAGAGCTCTTTTAATTAAATACAAATAATTTGTTTATGCTCTTTACGAATTACGCAAATTAGGTCTATATCTATTAAACATAACGCGATCCCTCCTAATACAATTAATTGGGTTGTATCTAACTGTTATCATATTTATTTTATACCGAAAATGACTTATCACGACCGTTAAATGTAGCCTTTATGGATTCGGATTGCACTGAATTCAGGCGTTTGATATCCTAGTAATTGTTATCATATTCGTTAGACACCAGAAAGGGATCGCCGGATAGAGTATTTAACTGTGAATTGCGCTGTTATTTGTCCGATTAATCGCCTATTAACTAGTTCATTTATTGTTCGAATTCATCCGATTCACTCTAGCTGTAAATATCTTCAATAATATCGTCTGGACTTATAGTACTATTTGAGTCTACATTAAATATGGATTCATCGGATATAGTGTGATCGTCAAAAGCATCCGTGTAATTCTGCTTAGCCAATAAAGAGTTATTTATCATATTAGTACTAGGGATTATCTACGGTATCTTATTATTTCTATCAGAACAGGTCTTCGGTTGTATTACTTAAGTTGCAGGACTTATAGCTTGTTTTCCCGACTTAGTCTATTTAGTTTTCAATTTACTATGTTAGTTTTCGTGATGATTGGATTACAATTGTTTGCCACCCATATCTTCCTTTTATACCACTTATTTACCACGATTGCCCCTTTTTATTTATTTGGTTGTATCCGTGAAGCCATTATTATCTATATAAGAGTTCTACGCTTATGCGTGCTACTAGTCACTAGGACAGGTCAGATCTGTATTAGGTGATTAAAACAATGTTTGATTACTTGTCTCTAGTATTGTGTGTTGCCTATCGTCAGACCCGCTACTCTCACTGTCTATATACCGGGATTCTTCTATAGAGATAGGCACAAATTACACATATCCCTTACGTTATTTTTTGGTTCTTTTAGACCCTATGGATAAATTAGTCCGGTATTTCTTATCGAGCTTATATACTCCTAGAATTACTTCCAATATTGTTCTTTGATCCATTATTTGATTTTATATGGTGGTTTTTAATGTAGGCGATACATGAACGCGACATTATATACATAATACGCCGTTTTACTAATTTAACGTACATTATATCTAGACTAATACAATACTAACAAAGACGGTTTAATTCACAAACTATCAGTCTCCATCCCGTTCCTAGGACTTCTCTGATAGACCATGGGTCGATTCACTTACATTTAAACAATTTGAGTAGGAACTGCGTCTGCTTCGTAACACCGTTTTCAGCGCTTTATTTTTGATTTTAACGGCTGTACCATGACTTTTGATTAATTAAGCAACAAGTGTGTCCAACTAATACGGGATTTGTCTACCAAGATAACTTGATTTCAGTGAATTGTACCTTATATCTAGACCAATACAATACACCAATTCTGAGATTACTACATATATAGATACCGCGATATATTGTTTAGTTCATCCTTTATATATTAAGAAAGAATCACCCACGTCCTTTTTAGAATTCGCAACTATACGCGTCGGACAACAAATTAACATATATACAATGTAAAATAAATAAATAGAAATAAGAGATATATACGCACTAGACCACATTCCGCCATGAAGCAATCTACAAACGGTTAAGGAGACTGCAGATGAAGAAAAGCACATTTATTGTTTCTATTCAGCTACATTGTGGCTTTATTTAGCTTCGTACAAAACTATATAGACATAAGAGGTATAATTTAACTTAAAGGGTAAAGCGGGGATCTCCAATCTATAAAGGAATTTGGGAAGGGACTATTACATCGATATATATATTTACTATATTGTAGGCAATCAATCATGGGTGTATCCTAATTATTCGGGTAAACGGTCGTCAATTTCACTAACTACTATAGAATCTTAACTATATTCATCGGGTTTCTTCATTTTACGTTTACCCTTGCCATTTATCTCTAATTTCCTAAATTCTTAATCAACTAGTCGATCTACAAAATAAAGGCCTATCGACGCAAATGTAAGTATAAACCCTCTTAAAAACTAGAAATATAAAATACTTAATATCGCAAATAGAGCGAGTAGAAATGCAATTAGCTTCAGAATTACCATTCTCGTTTAAATCATTAATAATTATAAAGAGTTCTCACGTAAGGCGGATAGGAATCAAGTGAATGTGTATATTAGATGAATTAAGGGTATAATTGGGTTATCGCGATGACCAGTACTAACGCGTCTAAGTATTAGTATGTCTGGGTACAATTATGCAATTAAGGTAATATATATATTGAAAAGGTTGTCATAAATAACTTCAATGTAAACCTAACTGAATGAAGCTCAAACTTTGACAAATGCAATGAACAAAGTGTTTAAGGATGTATTCTCCCAACACGGATTCGTATATAACTAGATTTCATCTTATGATAATTTCTTAAGTAAGGACGGTATCCACAATATTCTTGAAAACATGTTTAAGATTCAAAACTTTATGTCGGTCTAGGATAATCCAAAGATAAAGTCAATAGAGATAGAGGTGAGTTTCGAAAACAGTTCTATTGAGGAATAATAACTAACAGACGAAACCATATACGACACGAGTGTAAATGAAAATAAAGTCAATGGTATCAACTATCCTCGTACTTAAGATATAAATTTACCAGTTAACTGCCGTAACTATTTGAGAACTCTAAAAGTAAATGTTTACAGTGATATCAACATCAAACTAACATCATATTCGGGTGATTAGGGTACGGGTAATGAAGTGGCGAGTAAACACCAATTATTGAAGAAAATACTAGTAGTAGATATACCTCTTATGATGGGAAGTAAATACTGCTCGCTTTCCCATAAATCAATTGAAGAGCGCATTAGACTATAAGAGGATCCTTTGGACCTAGGGGGTTACTTCATTATAAAGGGCAATGAATGGTCTCTTGACTTTACCGAGAGTTTCAAGTTTAACGAGCTGCAGATAAAAAACATAACTAAGAACAAAACAATTGAAGGCTTTATATTGAGCAAGAATGGTGATGGGTTCGAACATTCGTTTCAAATGACTATTACATACTAGTACAAGAACGGGAAGATTACTGCGAAACTCGAAAGACACGAGCGTATATACAATGTTGATATCCCCTTCTACGTTATATTTAAACTATTTGGCATTACCAACCACGTTGAGATGACCGAGATGATTATTTAAGACGATGTTAACTCTTAAAGCGACTTATCGATAACGTTAAAGAAAATAATTTAACAAGCCACAAACGCGGAATACGAGGTATTTGAACAGGCACTCACTTGGAAGACTTAGCAATAGGCGTGTCAGGAATTATCGGATATCCTTAATAGAGAAGAGTATAAAAAACAACCAGTAGATAAATATCTGACTTATACAGCAGACCGCATTAAAGACACGTTTTACGAGTTATTCTTGCCTCATTTAGGACAAACCGGTATTAGCAATACGAATAAGATGAGATACTTTGGTATTCAAATCAGAAAGGTGCTAACTACCCATTTAACAGGGGAAATCACAGATCCAAATACATACTGGGATAAGCGCGTCCATGCTACTGGTTAAAATCTATCTAAGTAGTTTAAAAAGGTCTTCAATCATATGGTTATTGGTACATTAAAGAAGAAATTATTCTAAGAGTTGGAGAATGTATCTGACGTTACCCGCGTTGATGTGGGTCAAATCATAACTGCTCAACTAAGTAATCATACATAATAAAGGAACCTCTAGAAGGCCATTACTACCGGGTCTGGATCGGAATTACCTAAATCGGGAACTATTACGCTTAAATCGAGTATTTAGTCGCAGAAACTATTACGGAAGAACGAACTTAATACTACGTGTCAAATGAGAATGATAAACAACAAGAAATAGTCCCTAGACAAATAATCTAAAGAAATCCTTAAATAACGATCTGTTCAGCCTTCATTCGCCGGTTACATTTGTATTATTTAGTCTGCAGATAATGGGGAAAAGGCGGGTAAACTAAAGTCATTAGCCTCATTGTCGGTTATAACGAATGCGGAATCATCTAAAACGATTATAAGCAAATTATGGGAAATCCTCGAACCCTACTAAATCATGTACGACCTCGACACATTCGCTAGTAAGTATGTGGCTGAATATAGTCTCTAAAGTGTTTATGTTAATGGATTCTGGGTCGGTTTCATTTAAAATTCCGATATTCAAAAAGCGGCAACGATCCTCCGTAAATACAGGCGAAATAACCATCACGAGTGGAAGTACATTACTGTCTATGTAAGCGAAGATATGGATTTATATGTTTATTCTGATTACGGTCGAATTCTCGTTCCCCTTGTTATTATACATTACGATGAAGAAGGCAATCCCTACCACAAACTAGATCCAGAAAACGTTAAACGCATTATGAGTGGAAAGGGTACAATCGACTGGTACCTAGAAAACCAAATATTAGAGTATATATCAGTAGAAGAAGCCCATAACTATCTGGTTGCGGAAAGCGCCTACGATTACATCAACCGTTCGAATCCCGAGCGATCTGAGGCAAATAAGTACAGGTTTACACATATAATGATACCTTAATCACTACTTGGTATAGCTGCCCTGTTGTCTCCGTTTATGAATCACGCCCAGACTAAGAGAATCACTATGTTTACCAATCAAGCGAAGTAGAGTTGTGGGTGGGCGATGTACAATTACCCTTATAGAATGGACAAAGGAACGATTATTTAGTAGTATATAACACAACCGCTTGTTAAGACTATTATTCACGATTTCTTCCCTCCAGATGGTTAAAGTCTGATGGTTGCCTATACTGTATATGACGGTTAAAACTAAGAAGACTCAGTTATCGCCAATTCTGGATCGGTAGACTAAGGACTATTTAATGGTATGTACTATACATTTGTGGAAACCGAAATCAAGGGTCAAGAAGACATTACTCCTATTAGTTTCACTCAGCCTCCGAACAAACGCGGTAACTATACTAAGTTGCAGAATGGTATTATCTAAATCGGCACTTGGGTTGAAAAAAATGATGTACTAGTCGCTAAAAAACAACCACAACGATAAAATGAACCAGAACACGATACTTCCCTATTATACAAAGACGATGAAGCCGGGTGTGTCGAGGATGTTCATATAGTGTAGAATGAATAAAATGTAATCAATATCAGAATTAAAATTAGAACCACGAGAAATCTTAAACAAGGCGATAAGATGTCATCTGGCTAGGGATGCAAGGCAGTTGTGTCTTAATTCTTACCCGCTCACGAAATGCCATATACGGCCGACTAGTTAGTTCCCGATATTATATTTAATCCGCATTCAATTCCCACCAGAATGATGATTGGTTAGATGATTGAAGCCAGTTACCAACGTATTTGTGCGGAAATGTGTGACACTGTTGACGGAACTGCATTCTCTAATACAAGTGTGGAAACTATCAGGCAACTCATGGAATAATACAAAATTGAAGACTATGGATATAAATATCTCTATAATGGATAAACCGGCGAACGCATGAAAGCTAAAATCTTCATTGTCCCTACATTCTACTATAGATTGCAGAAATTCGCTATTACACAGAAATACGTCGTTGATGACGCGAACATAGATATTTTAAGCCGATAACCACTGTAAAATAGAAAGGATATGGGCGGGAGTCGTATTGGTGAAATGGAAAAGGATAGTTTCTATTCATCTGGTACTTCATATATATTCTAAGAAAAGTTCTATGAACATTCGGATTCATTTAACTTGAAAGCCTGTAAAAACTGCGGGATGCTTGCCGAATTCAATCCAAATCCAAACTATAGCGTGTATTAATGTTCAAAGTGCAAAGATAATGCCGATATAGTCAATGTATAGAGTTCTTGGGGTTCCTTACTGTTCTAATAGACAATTAAGAGTATGTAACTAGATATGAAATTAAACTTCAATGAACCCGAAATAGAGTAATATATCTGAGTAATATGAGTGAATGTTATAGTTTTTTTTATCAGCTACCCGAACTAAAATTATATTGAAAGACTCTTTATAAATGTCATTAAATTAATCAATAACTATTGGTAATCACTCTATTTAGATAGAAGGAACAATGGAAGTTCCTCTGTTTAACTGTTAGTAAGTACTTATCCAGTTACTAGGATATGCTAAATCAAATGAGAATCGTTTCTATAAAGACAATAAGAATAATATTAAGTATATCATCCTGACATAATAACAGGGTACCGTGGCAATCTGCCACCCTAGCAATTAGATTAAATAAAAGAAGTATTTTACTGAAATCGGACTTTATAGATGTCTCTTTGCGTCTTAAAAACCTATTGCTATTGAATTCTAAGAATAAGTAGTTTAATTACTTAGTGACATAAGACTTGGTAATATCAAATTACTTTTATAGAAAGATTGTGAAACGACTAAATTACTAGAGTAAAACTAAACGTCGATATTATCATATATTACTAAGAATTCCGAATTAGAATAGTAAATATTAAAACTACAAGCAAGACTAGACTCATCATCTGAAGAAATACATATTTACGAGATTGAGATTAATGGTAAATTCTATCGTGGTTCCGCAATTGAATTAATTAGAAGACTTAAACAGCACATGAAAAAATCCTGCAATCCTTCTATTCGAAGAGCATAGTCTGAAGGAGTGAAACTGAATACAAGATTATTACACTCTTAGAGGGTTTAAAATAGGCACGAGAGAAATTATATAGAAAGTGAATTTATCAAGAGAATTCCATCTAATAGTAGGTTGAATGTAAATATACCAAGAGTCCGCGATTAATCATAAGTATCCAAAGAGTGTAAAGAAGAATTAAAAGAGGCTCTAACAAAGGTCAATCACGATGAATCCGAATAATTAACAATTATAGATGAATAAACTATTAATGACGATAAGTAAACCAAGTAATACGTTATAGATAAATGGAAATCCAAGTATTAAAAATATCTTAAATTTGTTGACCTATTATAAAGAAATCCTAGTGATTAAGACAAGGATCGGGGTGAGAAGTTAATTGCTAAATGGGTGTATAAATAAAGACTTAATTATGATAAATTAGAACACTGGTAACAAGAATAACTGTCAAAGATTAAATTCTTCAAACCCGAAGTAAAAGTTATTAATACAGAATCGTTTGAGGTTAAATTGTCTAAAGTGGTTAGTATATATAGAGAAAGAGGATGCCTAACATCCAATAATTTAGGTAGTTTATTTCACTGGTACTGCGACTATTCTAAGAAAATGAAACTCAATCAATTAGGTGATTACGAAAGGGTATTGATTGAATAATCTAAAATTCCCTTACACGTGACTTTGGACGAATAATGGATGATCTATTATAACTAATGTCTATAAATTTACAATACTACGGGAAAATTACCAGTTGATAAATAGGTTAACGGCGTCTTTAACCTGGGTAAATGGCTAAGGCGTTAGATATCCGAATATCTTGATAAATTATCTACAGAACAATTAACGTTATTAGCGGATATAGGGTTGACCGGAAAAAAGAATACTAGTTCAAAAGAGTACTAATAATTATTCGGAACATTTGTCGAGTAGAATAAACGACTACCTCGGTCATAAGGTGATTAGTCCGAAATTTACTTATATAAATGGATGACTAGAAATAAAACAAATCCGTCAGTAATGAAATATAAACAATGAATGAACAAAGTTTTATATCATTCGTCTGAAGACCACCGTATATAAATAAGACTTTATGACAGAATGCGTTATATCGAATAAATAGCATATAGAAGTATTTATTAAACTAACCTTAGCTATTTAAATGCCGGGATATAGATTTTTTTATCTCTATTATAATTGATTACTCTTTATTTGCTACCAGTTAAGTTTCTTATATACACCCATACAGAAAAATAAACCACCGATAGTAGATAGATGTTAAATCCCTTTCCCGCCGAATTCACAATCCTTTATATGTTAATAATTCTTCTTACTTATCCCTTAATGATAATTGGCGCAATTCTCTATATAATTCTTTAAGTTTTCTAATCACGATTTTATCGGTCGGTTACTTGACGCAATCTCTGGCTAATTTACGTTATATAATATTCTTATACTGACGAACTAAACAATACTCATTTGGTTATTAATATACTTACGGGTAAATATAGTAAAGCGCAAAATGGTAACATCAACTGAGACTCTCATCAGGATACCGCGATACTATCAGTAATTGTTGAGTGTTTAATATGACTAATATAAATAATTATGTCGAACTAGTTGCGAGGATGTGTAGATATTGAGTCATAATTCAACTTAAAAGACGTTAACTACCTAGAGAATGACATTTGTAAATTAATACCACTATATGAATTTAAGCCTAATACAAAGAGAAATAAAATATCGACGTCTTTCTTTTAAATGCGTAACGGCGACTACAAAGACTTTACTACGTACACCGCAGGGATCAAGATACTATACGGGAAAATGAACTAATAATTGCCAGATTTCATATTGAAAGTATTTATAGACACTAGTGTATTTACCTATATGTAGTTAATGAATTAGTTATAATCCCTTCCCGATATTTAATTGGTTCTTTTTTCTTGTAATATGTATTGTCGCGACAAATGGCACTTAGATACATTTGGTACATTACTGAGGATGTTTCCTATGTTTGACTTGCCGGACAATGACGCAAATACGGTTATACTCGCGGATATAGATGATACAGTTGAAAATAAGTCATTTTTAGTTCTATTCGGACGTAACACAATAATACAGTGCGTAGTAATTGGAAACAGTAGATTTGATCGCTTAAGGTAATGTTTAAAGGTTGTTTTTAGAAACCGAGCGTCTTTAAGTAGTAAACACTAAAAACGGTAAGGTCGTATGTATTATTTACTTATATATGTAGTATAGGTCGGGTTAGCTTCAAGTCTCTATAGTATTTTGACAAGAACCGACAAACCCTGACAAGTTCATTCAGACTATATAATAGACAAATCCAAGCGAAATATTGAGTAAATGAAGAAAGTGATAAATGCGATTAAATCGTTTTACCTCGGGATCGACGAATACTACCTAAATCAAATATTTTTGAGGGAAAAGTGAAACATAAACATCTATACTAATAACTACTATCGTGAATTTAAACCGCCCTATATACAATCAACTGGTTAAAGTGTAAAACTCAAGTAGGTTCAAGAAATATATAGACTTTCCGTGTAGTGGGCTAATGCCTCGCTATAAAACAGCTTCATTTAAGCAAAAGTATAAGTATGTAAATAATATATGAATGAATATAACTAAAGGTAGATAATTTAATTTTTTGTTTCTTGCTTGTCAGTTTTAAATAATATATTCTACGATAAACGCGATAACCTTATAGACAAGTCGGAGTTAAAGGAAGAACAGTATTAAATGGTTTACCGATATCACGCATTATATAGTAAATTGTATAACGACCGCGACTTCACAACAATAAACAAAGATACTATTCTTATATACATTTAACCCGAATTAATAGGTTATTTTAACGCTTTAATCTTCAAGGGTTATAATAACTAACTGACAACCCAAAGTTCATTAGATACTTATATATAGAGACAACGATCGAATCCCGCTTAAAGAATCAAATTGCGGTTTATTTAATTCCCATAAATCTTAATGATAGTATCGTCACTTTAATTGTTACCTAATATACCTATGTAGTACTCTAAATCATATTGAAAAGACGCACTTAAATGAAAACTTTATATTATCTATTGTAGGGCGGTTATTTAAATAAATGCCGGAAGACTTCTAATTCTACTTAAAATGCGGCGAATAACATCAATGGACTTGACGACAGCGACTGTAATACATCAGTTAGTGAATTAAATGAAAACTCGGAATAGGGGTCAAGTAATTTATCATATAGTGATTAGTTATCAGATCGTTAATAATATATATAAAGATAAACCGTAACTCAAGTAGAAAATACCGATTATAGTACTTCAGTTGATAATTTGTGTTAGGATCAAGTAGATACCACTTAAATATAAGAAGATCTCGTCTCATAAAGCACCGTACCCGATCAGCAATCACCAATACCATAGTTTCCCGTAAATTCACAAACAATCGTCAATTAAGAGGTATAATAGGATATGAATGAAAACAACGCATTGATACAAAATTTATAATAGCAATTGATAGAATTAACTCGTGTTAGTGTATAAAGAGAATATAAGTAAAAATAACTATTACAAAAGAATAAAAGACTAAATGCGCATTTGTAATTGAAGCTTCAGTAACATAATAAGAGGGTTAAAGAGTAAAAACTATAGTAGAAACTATAATAGAAAGCAACTATCAACGTTTAGAATAATACCAATTAAGCGACTCAAAATAACCCGCAGTAAACACAACTGCACAATTAGTATATTTGCTCTTGTATTGACGATCCTAAGTAAATCCAGCGTTATATTTAATCATAATCAAAGAAGTCTCCTATATACTGTAACTCGTTATTAAGGGGGATCGCGTGTATATATAGAGAACAAGTAAGCTAGGAAATTGATAACTATCGACAGTAAGCCAATCAGCCCAGTAAGTATATATATAATGATAACAAGTCGTATTCCCAATCCGATCAGAATAAACAAGAAAGTAATTTATATAAATCCGGGAATCCTATAGATATCAGCTCATGTGATTCCAAACATCTTTCTATATGTGACGACAATATGGATTTATCAACAGTCACTGTAATCAAAGAGTCTAACTAGCCCAATATTAACTACTCACTTAAAGGAAAGCATATTAACAATAAAAGTATTAAATAACCCGCTTATCGATCTAATTAGACTGGTAAAATGCATCTGAACGGCTCTAGTAGTGAGACATCTTATCTAACGAAATAAATTCGATATTTACAGTATATATTAAGGACTCTATCGGCGGTTATACACTGCACTTAGTGTAAATAAGGCGATTATTGCGATAATTCCACTCGATTAGTCAAAATACTCAAATCAGTCTATATTCCGTTTATAATACAAGGAATTTGGCACTTTCCCGGAAGACCGCTAAGTTTATCAAGAAATAAGGACTAATATAAGTAATAGCGAATCAAAACCCCTAAATGGTTGAGGTAAAACTAACTCAAAAATGAAGTGAATCTCGATGAATTAACCCATGTATATGATCTTGATAACACACAAAGCGATACGTCTAGCCCGGGTATAGCCTATAATTATTATTGAGTTGCCTGTATTTGATATCGGGTATATCGACCGCCTATGAATGTATTTTTTATGTGTTAAAACTCAATTATTACCAAAAACCCTTCAAATACATAGGAGATAAAAAAGTGAATATTTATTCGGCTAAAATACAATTACCGTTAAAAATATGGATTCCATCGAGATTTACTAACTTATTGGAAAAACTATCATATTCCTGAATACCGGCTATATAGTTAACCAGTTAATAACATATATACTATAATATCTACAATCGAAGCAATAGACTGATATTTGTACACTTTAGCCCTTTATTATACTAGTAATCACCCAGAAACAATGTAAAGTCATAGAATAGTACTCAGCGAGATGCCATTATGGTATTAAATCGATAAAAGAAGAAATAAACACTAAATTAATGGAATATGGGGGATTGGGACTTGAATGTGTTATTCTGCTATAGTTAGATGCCTGGCTATTAGTATCTAATACATTTGTTCTAGTGTATTATACCAGGAAATGTGAATAATTTACGAATAAATCCAAATACCTTCGACTTATAAATGAATAAACCCAATCTCCTGTAGAATTTGATGAATTAGACGTTGAATCGCTGCGGTTACCACATTAAGTTAATATTAAAGAGGTATTTGAAGTAACCACGCCGTAAATTGAATAGACAATTAGTCTTTAGTAATATAGGGCATTTATACCAGTTATAGATACTTATCTCTGTTTAAAGAAAGATAATATATTTTAATAGAAGAAACACTTAAGTCATATGATTTCAAATCAATGTTCGGTACTTATTTACCATATAACAGCTTAATTCCCCTAAAGTCGATAAGGAGATATATATCATATGTTTAGCACGGTTTCCATTATTAAACTACTGGTACAACAACTTTCGTTGATTACGAAGAATAACCCATACGATACATATAAATTATTGATTGACATTATTATAATAAATCTCAGGATTATTAACATTCGTATCAATGAGTAGCTAAAGTATATTCAGAACATAGTGACACTATAGTAGTAGTCCCAATTCAATAACCATAATTTCCAAATACAGTAATAATTTGATTTACTTCCCTTTATGATAGATGCATATATAGAGCTTGATCTCGGAAATTAAGCCGAATTCAAATGTATTATATCTCAGTACAATAAACAAAAAAAAATATTCTATGGGCGTTTGAAATTGCGGGATCTAACCGTTAAAAGGACTTATCCACTAAGAAGTAAGTATGTATGAGAAAATGATAATAGAAGCACACTTCGAGTTCCCGTTATTTACAGTAATATACGAGTTTATTAAGCTTATATAGGTATACAAGAGCCAATAAATATTATCGCTAATTTAATGACTTTAACCAACTCGTTTAAATAGCTTACGGGTATATCAAATCAAAAGCATTGTACTAACTACATTCCCTATATATGGATATAATAAACCCAAGGAACGATGTTATCTATATTCCCAATTAACCCGGATTCGAGTAACGTCTTTAGATACCCTAAAGGCAAATTCTCTATATTAATCGGTTATGACTCTTTGGTTGTTTTTTTATTAATCCCTGATACTATCATTGCATTGAACGCGTTATTAGCGTATTATTGACAAGTATAACGAATGTCGTACACAGTATATAGTCCCGTATAGTATCGTAAAAGTTTAGATTGGTACTGAAATCATCTACGATTACGACCAAAGGTTGGTTTAATACGGTAACATATAATTATTATAACTATTACGACTATCTAAAGGTATCTAAGCGATTGGAGTAGAAAAAATCCAGAATTAATATAGAATCGTCACCAATATACCGAGATCTGCTTTGTTCTCTACCATTTGCATTAAAAGGGTGTAATTACCTATTAATTGATCTATGTGCGTTTAGTGACTATCGTTAAATACCTTGTATAGAGTAAGTCCCTTATAAAGCTACCGATCGTGTCTGTTACTAGACAAATTAATTACATATATCAATCCGGCAAATTAAGGATGTATATGGCTCTGTCAACCATTTAACAACTGATACTATCTCTTATATATTGAAGTAAATTAGCCGACGGCGTCTAGGTCATAATATACATCTCATTGCTATTTGCCGATGTAGCGGTCCCGTCAATTAATTGGGCTTTATTTGTTTTCGGGCGTCTTAATAGAGAATTGAAACGATTATTGCGAGTCTTTCAAGTCCCATATTTGGAAGAATATATACAATATAATAAAGAAAATAATAATATTTAAGAGGATTGATACGTTTTTGATGGTCAATTTCATTTGTACTTACGATTTTTTTTAATTTATTTGTAGTGCTTAATAACAGTAGGGATAAAGGTCTATCTTTTAAATATCATCTAGGTGCGTTACGGTATATAGAGATCGATTAAAATATCAATATACGCCTAAGTTGAGACCGGGGCAAATTCTATTTACAAATCCCTTTTTACAAACAATTGAAGTATATATATAAAGTAGAGTGAATTTATGTCGAACTAGTAAGTAAGCCCGTCAATTTGCTTATATTGTATAGTGTTATATTAAGTATGTATATTGGTAATTATGAAGTTTTGATATATGCTAGCGTAAAGTTTCATCTTATAATTGTATTAATTTATATTCAGAGGAGCTGTTATCAGTAGGGTGCTGTCTTTCTAAGTACTAGAACTGTTTAATTCCTATATATGTAGTTTTAACTCATCCGGCGTCAATTCCGTGAACAATATGATATAGTTGCTTATAGTATATCTAGATACCGCGAATTTATCACCTTTTCCAATGAACTTTCTTGACCTTTCTTTATCTTCTACACCGATTGGAGTTATGTCATTAGTGCTGTTCTGTTAGTTTGTATATAAAGGCTATAGTTATTTGATAATTTACGCAATATAAACGTTACCAAAGCATAGTATATCCTGCATTTGATATATGTTGAAAAACGCGTTAATATGGTTTATATTTATTTAGGACTTAACATGTTATATTACATAAGGGTAAACATAAATAACCCTTCCAACTAAATACCCATTTGAATAGAATGCGTTCCCGAGTGAATATGGGTTTTTCGTGTAGTAGTGGTCGTTGTCCATATTTAACAATTAATATATTTAGATCAACTATTAACAGATAATTTACTATTAAGATGGTATTCCGCTATTGGGGTTCTGATATTCCCGTATATTCAATGAATTTTTGTTTTAAAAGGCATTGAGGGAAAACACAAATATATCGCAATCTTCGATTATCTAGAAGTCTTACATATTCAAACTCATCAACTTATCCGGTTATTGTTCATAAAAGAAGTTTAAAATAGATCTAAGTGTTATCTTAGAATTTTGTAGTATATTCGGGTATTAGTGATTATAAACCTTTTACTTAAAGTGCAATAGCATTTATCTGCTTTATCGCGATAGATATTTATCATTACTTATCTATATCTGCTCTCTATTGTTAACCATATTCTACTTAAGTATATTATTCCCCGTTCGCCCTTACCCAAAGACCATTGGACTACTATTATCGATTTCGTCACATTGCTCTTCGGAATCTGACTGTATTTCAAAGTAATTCATTTATATTAGACATAGATTATTTGGCCGCAACAATTTGACAATAAACATTATAACACTAAATTCGTAATTATATATATACAAGAATACCCGATATACTTTGTTTTCCGTAAGCGGCCGACCAGTATATTAAATGGTAAATAACAACAATAGAATTACACATAACCAGACGTAAACCCTTCGAATCCAAATATACCGGCGCGTAGTTTTATTGTCGACTAATGTATCAATATATAAAGGGCAATAGTATGGTTGTGCGTCCCCGATGAATTAGCTACAATAACAAGATTTTCGACCAGTATTGGATATATAATGCCGGTCATTTGCTTAGTGGCGTAACGGTTATATTTGATCCTATACACTAATAACTTAAATGATAACCCAAATAGTATATAGAAGAATATGAGTAAATAGTATCCACCAATATGTGTTATTTATATGTAACTCAGGAAACTCTATTTTTGTAATAATAATAACGTTTTACGCGCAAAGTGCTACAATTTAAGGCTCGATCAAGTTTATTAATAAGAGTTTTGTCAATATCGATAAGTCATAATAACCAAATATATAGACTAACACTGTAGATGTCTAATCATATAGATTTAAATAGGCAATAGCCGTTTGTTTGGTAATTATAATATTTTATCCATATTACGATTCATAATATTAAACTTTCAATATTTATTGACCTTTGGTTATCGAAGATTGTTAAGTCGTTGGAAAATATATATTATAGAGTATCATATAGTTTAGATATTATTTGGAATTTAGAGTATGCGTCAGGTTAATAAGCAACATTGCGCTTCGCTGGCTATCTTATAGTTGCTGAAATGTCTTATGTCTTATTGATGAACAAGTAATCCTAAAGGCGCGTCTTGAATTGAGTTTAAATAGGATCAATTTTGATATTTAATAGTACCAAAAAGCAGTAATTGGTTAACCGGGATTTCTATATATTTAGACTCAGAAGACACTTGTCCATTACTCATCTTTCTGTTATTTAAGGCGATAATGGCTCTTGGTTGACCTTACAGGACACCTTTATGTATGTAATCAAGATAAGAGGCGTAGACAATATGGATTCATTAACGCTCATGATTACTATAGAGGATAGTTATATATTTGTAGACAGCAGGTAATCATATTGAATAAAGACCTCTAAATAACATCCGATGTAAACTAATAAATTTTAAGCGGTTAAATCCTTATTGTAATAAAGCCAGATAACTGGATTGGTGATTGACCCGTATATCCAATAATTAACCAAATAAGAAGTGTCTATGGTGTTTCCGGTAATATACTAATAGAGTACTGAATAGATGTAATAAAACATTTCACATATTACCGATAATACCAATACATATCAATAGAAAGAACCCAAAGTAGTTGATGTTCGCCCCAATGCTAAAAGGAGTCTTAGTAAGAATGTTAAGTAATATCGCGCTTGTATGTAGATCGTATTATGTGTGATTGATAACAAGGACTAACTGGTTTAATTCGATACTCTTAACGGCTTTGAATAATTCTTATAGAGTAATAATGGACTTAATGCTTAAAGTACGTCTCGGGGCCCAATTTAAATCAAATAGGTGAATATACGTACTATATAAATATCTGTCAAGGGAAAGGTATAATGTGGGAGGTCTGATACTATCATCACAAGTGGAAAGAACATCGGAAAAAAGTCGGAAACAACTATTTTACAGTAAGCGATATAAGAGGCTTAAAAGAAGTATTTAGATATAATGAAGAAAAAATCAACAGTTTACCCGCACTTCATGTTATTAGATCTATACCATTATTAAAGGTCAAATTAAGACCCTTGTAGCAAAACTCAATTACTGAATTACCCTTAATACATACAACGAAAGTATGATGGCCTTAGATGCGGGTCATTTAAACGGGATTCTGATATTATACTTATGAGTCGCGGACATAAGCAATTCACAACACTAACTTGTATTACCGATCAAATCAAGACTTTATTTGACGTAATCGATAGTACCGAGGATATATAGGAAAAATTGCGAATTGTAGCACAAACTACGCTTAATTCATCTAATTTACTGATTGACGGGGAGCTGTATATCCACAATAAACCACTACAAACGTTAAACTCTATTATAAGGAATCCCAATTCACACGATAAAGACTCTATTTCGTTTGTCATATACGATCTCGATTTAACGACTAATGATAGAACCATTTAACTTTAACTACCCTTCTAATTGAGACATTAACTCTTATAAGTACTGAAGTCGCTTATTGACCAATTAAAGTTGGATAATTTAAATATCGCCCCGACCAACCTAATTTACACGAAATAAGAATTGGATTCAACATTTTAGGCCTTTATTGACCTTAATTACGAAGGCGCGGTTATCAGGGACCCGTAATCCAAATATTGCTATTCCCTTAATAACAAAAGAAGTCCCGATTCCCTCAAATACAAATTAAAACTTGATATGGAAGTCAAAGTCGTTGGATACGCAGATGGTCAAGGTAAAGACGCCAATGCTATTATATTTAACTGTTAACTACTCAATACGAGTCCGGACTAGCCAATTAACATAAAAAATACATAATAGTTCCAGGTAGTCCAAAACACTTCATATGATAACAGAAAGAGTCTATTTACTCTAATAAACAAAAATCCCAAATATATTGATATCCTTTCCAATATACCCTTTAACATTGAATACTCAGGACTTTCTAATAGCGGGATTCCCCTTCAACCTAGGGGTATTTACTTTAGAACCGAATCAGTCTAATTCGATATACCCGACGATCTCTTAAGCCTTATTGAATGAATAACCACTTTCAATTCTCTACTACTAAGTCTTCTGAATTAGGTTGACTTTGGCCTTATTGTTCTTATTCTGTACTAGTTTGTTCCTATATTTTTTATTGTCCTTCTTCGGCGTATTCCTTTATTAATCTATCTAATTCCGCGGCACTATCGATTTCATTTTTATAGTCGCGATCCATTTCGAATTACAATAGTTCCTTGAATACACCTTTAAGTTTCGCACTTTCCTCCTAACTGTACTTCTATATACAGAACGCAAGATTTGCCAATATTGTGAAAAATGACTTTATATACTGCATCTAATCTAACTTGAATCCCATAATAATATCTTTATACCATTATTGTCTATATGAAGTCTAAACTAACAAATCCGCGAATCTGGCAAACCAACAAATAAACTTCTCACATAAATCATCATCCAATTAAATATGTGCTTCAGGCGTCTTTAGTCCCAACGAATAAACATAAGGGGTATTGCCGAATTAATAGAAAGTACAACCCCCGTTTACCATTATTTATATTTCTTACTTACTTGGGATCCTAACCCATTCAATATAACAATCCACCAATTTATCGAGCACTTCCTTCGAATACAACGATATAAACCCCGCGTAGTCATCGACTTAGGTGTAATTTTACTACTCTAATAGCTCAATAATACGTATTAGGCGATCGGGCACATCCCTCTATATTAAACTCTTTTTTTCACCAATAGTCTGGTCTAATTGATCGAGTAATTCGTCGTTTTATTTAATATCTTCCATATTTTTACCCGTTATTTTTTATTTCATCCATTTTTTAATTACATCGCGAATTCACTCACTTTATCGTTGTAATAATAGTTAAATGAATTAAACAAGCTGCAAATACAGTTTAATTCAGGCACGCCGTTTAGTAGCGACTTAAGTGAGATTGGGATTTGTTCAGTATAAACGACAGTGGGTCATAAATCTCTTAAAAAAATAAATATATATATAGTCACTGCGTTCAATACAGTCTTCTAATATCTTCTCTCGGGTTTGGATAATTTAAATCATTTATATTTCTTCTAGGAGCTTTATCATACATTGGTCTTTCATATTAGCCGCTAATTAATGCCTCAATTCCATGTAGATAAGTGTCTCTATCTCTGTGAACAACACCACCAAGCATTTCCTTCAGTATAATATATAGGAATAGAGCGACTCTGAACTACATTGACTACCGAATGTGATCAAATTTCATTGTTATGGCGTTCTAACCCGCATTATTTTAATCAAATGCTCGAGTATTCTTTAATATTTATTCAATAACTGTCATTTCAGGAATACGAAGCATATTTTCCCTAAATTCTTAACCAGGATTGATTGGGTAATATCTGAAGTTTAATATTTAGTTTAGTCCCATATCAAGTTTATTAATATCGAATAATTTAGCATATTAAGCTGGTATAAATTAGTCTGGATGATTCTGCGGTGAACCTATTTATCTTTAAATTCTATCCAAATACTACTAGAAAGCGCTCGCATACAGAGACATATTTACTAAACCAGACTCCCGCTTCAACATTTGCAAATTCAAAGGCATTATGCCCAATTCTGTTATATTCTTTAATTCTATGTTATTCGATGCATTTGTCCTCTATAAGTATCTTATTATTTCCTCGAATATCCTCGGGTTTATTGATGGTAATGACAAGTTCAACTCAGTATAGTTACTGTATTTCTGATAAAGAAGACGCTTATTTTTATTTATACGAATAGGGAATGTGTTAACGAAATCTCCATCATCCAGTTGTTGTTATCTATTAAATTGATTAATTAATGTACGCGGCGTTATATAGTTGTGATGATGATATAAGTGATTCATCCCATTGAGATTATCAATAGTATACATACCATTATTTAGTACGAATTTACGGCGATCATATACGAATGGGAATTTCTATATCGATTATTGTGCGGGTAGGAATTGTACGAACGGTGGATTGGCATTAGGCCTAAAGAAGTCTTTATACTATAAATTTATCTGGTCCGGAACAGGTTAGATATTTTGAACCTGTACAAGTGGTTGTTATATAACAGGTTGATTATTTTGGACCTATATACCGATTTAATTTAAATCTTATAAAACTAAGTTCATATCAAATGTCTTTTCCGCCAATGGATTTATATAACTTTACAAATTATTCTGCAAATACTGTCTGTATTGTGTTATTCCTAATGAAGATTCGCCATTCGGTATTGGTATTTTATCACCATCGTATTTAACCATCATTTCAAGGGGAACTACTAGGTTTCTATACTGTTCGGGGTTGAATTTCAAATATCTATATTCTGGTACTAATAAAACCTTTCTTGAATAGTATGTCTCTGTATTTAGGACAGTATTTTATAAGTTATATCGATGACCAATCGCCATATTTATTAAATCCTAGAATCTACCAATTGGCTCATAATTATTGTTTTATTGTAATTATTTCATCAATGATTCCGAGTTTTGTTTGTTAAAGGTACTGTGTATGTATCTAGCCATATTGAGTTTTAATAAGTCATTTTCATCTTAAATATACCCTATCTTCAAGTTTTTAAGCATTTACTCGTTATCAATCAGATATATTAAATTAGACACCAATTGTTGTTGGATCCCGCCTGACATACCAGACTACATAATTGGTGGCAAAACAGTATGCTTATTGTTTATAACTATATCTAACGCCGGGATTACCTTATGTTGAATTACTATCTACACTTTATGTAGGAAATGTTGTTAATTTATGAGTTTCTATCTAATAGTTAAATTTGGAGTGCCGTCAATATTCCACTTGCGCTGAGTCCTATTTACGAATATTTACTAAGCAATATGTTAAATTAAGTTTTATTTAAATACTATCTTATCGACTAATAATTAGAGTTTGTACTTTGTAAATACCGCATTTGATACCAATATTTGTAGATCTTCGTGATTTAATCTCATATTCAATTAAGTCATCAAGTCAACTGGTTACATTTTACTTTAGTCTTGTTACTATTATTATCCCAAGAAGAAGTTAAATATACTTGAAGTAAACACCGATAAATTCTAAAGGTTTAGATCGAGTTATCTCGCATTATGTATTTCAATATCTAAATAGGTGAATTGGTCTTTGATCTCATGATATCCGTCATATAGTATATTATCTACCATTTCGTAGTATTTAATCTAATTTGACACGATCTAGTTTTATATCTTCATGTTTTACGGTAATATATAAATAGGGTTTTGTCCGTTTTAAGGGACATATCTAGGATTGAGAGGATTTGCAGGAGGGCCATTATCAACAAGTACATTTCCCTATATACTACTATTTCTTTACAACCTCCTCATTAACACATCCTCTTATGTTGTCATCATTTTAACTTCTCTTCCATGGATTTGCTAATACAAGCTTTGTTGTTATCTATAATCCTAAATACATCCTTAAAACAATTAAGCGAGTAAGTCTAAATTACCAGTTAATGATCTACAGCTCATAAAGAATTCTTTTAATAATCTATTAAATACAAATACATCATCAGTATTTTACAGTTAACCTTCGTATATATTGTAATTATAGAAGAATGGTCTCTCTAAATTCAATTTATTCTATTATAGTTTACCTTCAACATCGCCTTAATTCATATTAATGCCTAATCCCCTTCCCCGGTTACTGTATTCTCTATTAGTAAATTCATCAAAAGCCGAGATTTGTTAATTATTTTGTCTATTTCCTTCTTTTTATCTTTATTTACGGTCCCCGAGCACAGACAATTTAAACTGAACCTTTTTGAGTGAATTTTAGTCAAGCTCCAAGTTGTTTTCTTTGAACAGATCATTTTCCATTTCTCTGTCATACTCCATAATCAGTTTAAATTACTCAAGATCCTTATTCTACTATACAAAATTGACCATAACCTCTAGATTTTTCGCGTTCAGTAGTAATGCTCCAACCCCGTTATTCATAGAGTTCCTATTAATGTTCTATGTTCTATTTTACGTCAATTCAATCTTGAATGTCACTTCGACTTGCGAATTGTCCGCGTTGGTTTGTGATTTTTTCCATTCGGGGCGCTTGTTTAACAATTCTTCAAAATATGAGTAATTATACTCGCCCAGGACGTATTCTTGGAGTGATTATTTCTCCTCTTCTTCAACTTATGGCTATTAATTTTCTTTGAATTTTTCGCTCTGTTATCCGTCTTACTCATACTCATATACTAGATGATCTTTGGCATAATCGGGACCCTAGTAGTTTACATTACCATCACCAATATTATGTTTAGGATCAATGTGCTAACCTCTGCCTATAAGATTTTAGACATTGGGTAATTATGGCATCATTACATCCTATATCCTATCAATATTTCGCTTTAGTTAATTAAGTAAACCTTCTCTCTATTATAGGTCCCTTAAGACGTTTTTGATCGTATCAATATTGGATCTACCTTGTATTGGGTGATTTTGTTCGTGTACCCAACCTTCTTCAGCACTTTAAACTAATATTCCTGGGTGTTTTTAGAGTAATTCGAGTAAATTTTCTTAGAATCTTTAATTGCGTAAAATGGAAGATACTATTACTCTTAGTTGTTTCAGTTTATTTCTTAATTTGGTAGAATCTTAAGTGATCATAATATTTCTAAACGACATATAATTTTAGGTATATAACGCGTCGTGGTGAGCACCTTGTACATTATTAACATCTTCTAAATTACCATTAGCATTTAAAATTTATGGTCTTAGTACCACTCTGTTTTCCATATTTAGATTAAATGAATAATTATTTGACCCCGCGAATAGAGATTGTTAATCGCACATTTTGTCGATAAATTCACTTATAACCTATACATTATTTTTAATTACAACGTCGATTACTTAGAGATCCTATTTGTTTGGATGTACAAATAACAATTCCTTATGTGGGTTAACGTGTTCTAGTTCATCTTTAATCTTGACTATATTGCATATAATATTGTGAAGTTCAATTGCAAATAAACATTGTTCATGGAACATAATAGGAGTTTGGATGTCATTCATCGAGTTTTCCCCTAAATTATTGATAATATAGAGTAAATTATTTTTGTAATCGGCGAGTCCCGCGTTTCTGATCTTTAGTAGTTTGTGTTGATTTTGCAAGTATTTACTGATAGTTTGGTTATTTCTAAAGTCACCGTTTCTTTTAAAATCACAGACATCATTCAACTTATTGATCGTAGAAAGGATGATTTTCTATATATTCGTATACAATGGAGATTTGTCTTCGACTTCGCTTTAAACGAGATTATTGAGTTATCTTAATCTAGGATCTCCTACCTGTAACTGCGTATTAACTGGTTGCTCGTTATTCGATAGGAAATCATTAAGACTGATTCTATTTTTCTGGGTTATCTCGCGGTTATTCATCAATTACTCTCTATCTATATTGGAAATAATGCCGTACTACTAATTGACGTATGATACTATCTTTTGGTATACTTAATCGTTATTTGTGAGATCATATTTGGACATAATTCTATCAACCGCCTTCATAAATTCTTCTAAGTCTTCAGCAGTCATTACTTTCGCAGGATTGTTTACCTATTGTTGGTTTTATTGTACTAGATCGTAGTTACTACCTAATATATAAGAAATGATTTGGAATATTTTTCCTTCAGGACAATTAGAATCTGGACTAAAGTGATATACGAAATACTTGACGGCATCGTCTCTATTGTAATGTTCCTGGAGTTCATGATTAATATCCCTGAATAACGTACCGTAGTACTTAATCAGCAAATAACACCTGAAATACAACTCAAACTTATTAATTGGAAGCTCCGATCTAGTGTCTACAACCATTAATCTATCCCGGGTATAATTAGAAGACTCCGATTTATTTCTATCGTAACTCTTGGATTTCCTTTTACTCTTACCGACTCCTAACATTATTCTGGAAACTTGAACGGTGTCATCTAGCACTTTCTTCTGGGTAAATCTGTATAGCCCGATGTGATTCAGCATTCTTTGGGACATGGCGTTCATTAACTAGTTAAAGAGTTGATCGAAATCTCTCGAAATCTAAGATACGAATTATGGTACCAATCCTTAATGGTGGTCAAATTAAATTGGGATAAATATACAGTCGGGGCTAATTAATTTAAGTGATTTGCCGCTGCGGGTATCAACTATTAATTGAGTTTCTTTGATCTTAGTGCGAATGTCGGGGGTTTCTCTATTTTTATAAACTGGTGCCAATTTCACGTCGAAATCAAATTCTAGTAAAGACTCATTTATATCAATCAGAGATGCTGTTACATAACTCTTTAATAACCCGACAATCATTTCCTTTGAAACCTGTTTAGTCGCACCTTCGTGATTAGCAATTAGGGTAAATAGAGATGCAAAGTTGTCAATTATAGGTAGTTTATGTGGCATTGTATTGAGTTTAATTAAGTACTTTTCTAATGCCTCGAAATACTTAGTAAAGTTATTATTTTCGGGAGTTTTCCGTACACCTCCGACGATTTGATGATTGTTGTCGTAGAAATTTGCCTATGTCTTCTAATTGTGTACGTAATTGTTTAGATAATGGTTATTTTGTGTAAGTACGCCAATCTCTTCTCTAAAATCTGTAAAGTATTCTTCGCTTTCATGTGCGCCCTATTGTCTGTATATAATAATTAGAGAGTTGAGTTCGTCCATTATAGATTTGTAATTTACCTTTCCCTTACCCTAGAATTGATTTGCCTGGTCGTTAATTGATCTATTAATTATCTCAGTTAAGACAATTAAAGCGGCATTACCTATTTATTTAATATGTATTGCTTTTCTCAGCAATTCCAGGAACTTAGTCTTATCTCTCTCTAATTCAACCTAATCACTGAGTTCTACGTTATCGTTAATTTGTGGTTAGCGAACCATATACTTATAATTATTATGATATTGATGTTAAATACATGTAGATAAATAAGCTCTCAACTACTTTCCGTTGACATGGGTGTCTAAAATAGATATCAACTATTATGCCGAATTCTTATCAACACGCATGACTCCATTTTCAACGAGTTTGGGGTTTATTTTATCACAAGAATCTATTAATTGTTATTGTAGAATATTGTTTTAAGGAGTGGTTAACGTTATTGGAATGGCTACTCGGGGTTGGGCTTCTAAGAAATCACTAGGAATACCCTCATATAGTCCCTTATTAACGAAGTAAAAATTAGTTGGATCACCTGAAATTCTCGGATTGAAATTGCCGTTTTAAGTATTGACAACCATCTAACTTCTCTCAATGGTTCCATTACCGAAAGGTCTTGACAACAATAGATATAAATTCCCACGATCGAGATCTCCAAAATATGATGGAGGATTATTTAATCGAGTGTTAACTCCATTAAACACATTGTGGTCGTCTAATAGGCGTATTTTACGGTCTAAACCTGGCAACAATGGTTTTCCCTCATAAACAGTGTTTGTTATTTCGAACAACTTTTTTCTAATCATAGGATCATATATCGCGACATTGCTTTGGGTAGCAAAATATTATAATTACTACGCCATATACATCTGATATTATACAACTTAATTTAATTTACACTATAGGACGGGACAATCAATATCTACGGTAGGAATGTTCCCACGTACACATGAACAATTTCCAACATCAATATCTATAAATACAGGAGACCTACGCATATCGGCATCATCAGCTAAAACAACATCTAAATCAACACCGTGACGTAATCCATTACTTACGACTTGCGTATCAAAATTAAACCAACGTCTATGGTTAGTTCTATTCATTAATTATTAAAATCTATCTTTCAAATGAACATCTAAGTCTATTTTGACTCCGAATATTCCTTTTGGTGTGTATAATTATGGTACTGATAGCTGAACACCAAGCATAGATGTAATATTTAATCCATTATGGAAAGTATCGCCAAATACCTCGTTTTCGTAGTCGGAAATCATGTTTCTAAGCCGATTTAGAGGTAAATGATATTAAGCATCGGGTACATCGACTTCGTTTTGTTTCTAATTCAAACATTTAAATTGTCTTTAGATATCCAATAGGTCACCGCGGGATTCTCTTCGTGGAACTTCACTTTGTAACATTAGTCTTCTTAATTTCATAAAGGGTTAAATAAATGGTACTTGGATTTAAGGATACACCAATTCGTACAAGGTTTCATTATCAAACGAAGTAACTACATTTTAAGCCTATTAAACCGTTTAAGCTGAATCCTAATCATATAATTCACATAATTACTATAAGTGATTTGATTTTCGGGAGCCTTACCTCGGGGTACCATCAGCATTGAAAATTACAGGCAATCCGTTTTCCGAATTAAATAATCGATCCAATTACTCTTTTCTATATCTTCTAGGATCTTAACCTCTAATACCCACATCGAGATCTAAGTTAAATTGATTACGACCGGCTTGGCTTTAATGTTATGTTTTCACTATATCGAATATATCATAATATCTGATCATGCGGTCGTAAAATGTATTAGTTTTCTATAAATCTTCCATGGCTACTTATATCCGATGTATATCTTCACAATATGGGAGTTTTGCTGGATATTAGTCGTTATTTGGGCCAGGGAAAACATCGGCAGCAAGTTAGTACCTATTTTTATTTTTAAATTATCTAGCACCCATTTCTTCTGTAATTCCAACTAATTATACCGGCGTTTCATGAGCGCTTCCGGCTATTTCTCGAGTGCCAAGAAAATTGTTGCTACATGCGTAGTATCTTGGATTTAATTCTGGCTATTTACTAAGTCCTCTATTAATATATAAACAGGAATGGAACTTGAGTAAGACTTCTTTCATATAGAGAGCTAGTGTTGGATCATAGACCACATCATCCCGTTAATACATTTACATGAGATCTTTATAATATTTCTACATATCATCCTTTGATTTAATAAACATTTTGATGCTTTGGTCTTGATAATTGGTTAAGTCGATAGTCATCAATTCCTTTTTAGTCCTCTCAATATTGTTGTATAGATACGAAACATTGATAAATCCATCAATTTTGTCTATCATATCGCTAATTTTATCTTCCATCTCTACAAGGTCGAAGTTCTGCACTTCTTTATGGAAAATCTCAAGTTACTGATCGGAAATCTCAAATTAAGACTTTTCAAGCGATCTGATATAGTTGATAAGGTGTTAGAATTCAGTGGAAATACCCCTGATATTGTCGATAAATTCAGTTGTAAAGCCCTTTCCGGTTTCGTTGCTAACGTTTTTGGCATCTTGGATAATATTGTCAACTTCAGATTTAAGATATTGGAATTTCATTCTAAGCGAGTCATTTGTTTGGTCGTTTCGCTGATATACATCCTATTGTCTGATAATATCAATAAAATCACTAAGGTCTTATTCTAAATAATCTTTAGCGCAAAGTAGTGTAAATACTTCTTTAAGACTGCCGGTAATTTGTCTGAGATTAGAGCTAAGAGTGTTGACTTGACTCATGAATTTTTATTGGATAATTTCGTTGAATTTAGTTAGAATACCGGAGTAGTGTTATTAGAGATTATATCTGAATACATCAATAACTATCTTCTTTTTATAATCCTTTTTCAATTCTTATTAAAGTACGCGGTTTTGCCCCCCACCTTACATTTTTTTATCTTCTACCTTTTTAAAGAGCATTTTTATTTTTTCAATAAATTCTTCTTTGTGTTTGTCTTCTATATCAAACATGATGTAATTGCTCAATTCTACAAGCAAAGCCTTCAATTCATCGGGCGTAAATTTATTATTCTCTATATGCAGAGGAAAGAGATCAATAACTCTAAGGATTGCATTCCACTACTTTTGCCCCACATGTCTGTCTTCCAGCTTGTTAATATATCGATTTACGAGTTAGGGGAATCCTTGTTTCTTTACAATAACTATATTGCTTAAGAGTTTTCGCATTTACCTTATCTTTGATCCGATTTCATGGGACGAGTCGTCAATGTCTACATCATCTAGTTTCTAATGTTATTCAAACCCAATACTTTACTGTGTATAGAACTCTAAGTAATCATTGAAATCCGCAAATCGGGTTTCTAACTCCTTTATTAAGCCTTGTTGTTTTCTGCCAATATCGGTTGTATATAGCTACTTTAGGAATTTAGCGAACTTAACGCCCTTTTTTCGCATATCGTCAAATACGGATTTATTTGCGTACTTCAACTCGTCAAGGAAGAATATGAATATATGGATGTTTTTCATTATCTCGCCATAACTAAGCTTATGTCTAGTCGCTTCGTAGTAACACTCTTCAATTTGTTTATTAGACAGGGTTTTAGTTCGGTGTTTCGCCTCTTGAATCCCTAATCCCGTGTGATATTTCTCGCTGAGTAAGTTTACGAATTTTCTAATTTATTTGAATGAATCCATATCATAGTGTAGACCACCAGCACCTTGTAATTTTAAGGGTTACTCGGTTAAGTTTTCCAAAAAGAATGATTCGATTTCCTCGAAGATTTCGTCATCTGTAAATTCTTACATATCACTGCTTCTTTTCATTCACGATTTTTATAATATTTTATTTTAGCAATTCCTTTAATTTGGCCATTTTAACCCAATAAACCGCAAAAATCTAACACAAGAGTATCTCGATATCATTTTCGTAAGCGTGTTAAATACATATAGTTAAATATCTCTTTATGTAAGTTTTAAGTTTTTAAAATCAGTAAGTACAATAGACGGTATACGAGGACCATCCAATACTACCCTAAGGCGCGAAACACCATTTAACGAATAACAAGTCATATATTGGATAAAATAACGCAAACCCGTCCTACCTGCAAATATACAACCTAATTAGCAAACGATGGTTCAAGGGCATTGCGCCGATACATATATGCAATACGATAAATTCATACTTATTCGACACGTCCTAGTTTACTTAGTTATAGATACTACCACTTAGGAGCACTACAAATACATTAATGCTTGAATGTTCGCGTATTCTATTTAACGAATTCTCGCTTTCCGAAACATTCTTTATATCCTCTATTAACAGACTGCTGAGCTTAAATTAGGTCCCTAAGCAACTAATATGTATTAAGTCAAAACGATTCAAAATCGATATAATCCACGGCCAAACCCCTTAATTGTAATATGTATTTCAAAAGGAGTCGACCAAAAACGAGATGAACTCTTCTATATATTTTGAAATGAAGTCGCTAGTCCACCAAGATAAGACATATAAGATACTAATGTTCAGAAAGGGTAAAATAAACATTCCGGGCATAAATACGATTTATTCGCTTTCGGAAGTCCAAATACTAATAGACAAATTGTTGATATTCTACACACATCTAACCTAAGTGGTACAAAGACCTGTTATTATAATGGACAAAATCACAATGTGCAACTACGTATCAAGACTAAATATTAAAGAAAGCCAACGATTAAACTTATCGCTAATGGTACAGCATATATAGTAGTCATCTGTAATTTAACAAGACATTGCCGACATTTCCGCTTAATTTCAAACTAGATGTTTGGCGTTTGACTTCGTACCCGAAAGAGTAGTTATGTATATATTGTTCTAGATAGATAAGTAGGTAATGCCATTTATTAACTTCAACTCCAAATCAACTTCATAACGCAAAAAATACAGATCAATCGCAATAACGGTCACTTAGCGCGGGTTTCTGCTAATACAAGGGGCAAATGACTAGTTTTAGAATACATATAATATATTAAATGCCTTTCAAGCGATAACCACCAAGTATATGACAAACTTCCTATATAATTACGCAAATGTTCAAATCCCGAACCCCCGTCATAATAAGAAAGTCAAAAAATGATAGTTGTCATTACTTGATCTATTTTTTAGCAATTATCGCTAGTATACAAATGGACTTCATCAAATTCGGGTCAATAAAACTTATTTGACTAGGTTAATAAACAAGTGATATAGAGGGGTATAATCTACAGTAAACTCTTGTAATCACCGTATATTTAACAGCAAGTGCGACTTCGCTAATTACGCATATAGAGTTCGTTAAATACTAGTTGTCCATATTAGATTAATTCGTCTTAAGTCGTACAAATGATGCTATTTACGATGTAGCTATTGATTTGTAACCGGATCTCATATCCCATATATCGAATTCATTATCAACAGTTATAAGTCTATCGGGAATATCGCTATTGTCGAAGAAAACCTATCAAGGCTATATATAATGGTATATTTTGTTATTTGGAAACCAATGTATAATACTATTTTCTGCTATATAAATAATTAATGATACGTGAATCAATTAACAAAAAAACACCAATTGACCCTGGATCTTTCGTGAATCTTGAATTACTTCGATGGGACCCCGAACATTAAAAATCAAGCAAATTGAAGCTATAAACCCCAGATATGATTCGCGACTTTGACATATAACTATTAAATGAAATTATAAGAAATTATAGAGATTATTCGATTTAAGAGTTGCGACTTATGAATAATTAATTCGAAGACGCGGATACAGACGATGAAGAAACAATTAAAAAAATCGGATCAGATATAATTTATAAGAATTTTAAGATTGGATTATAATAGACAAACAAATTATTCAATATGTATTTAAATTATCCCACATATACTACATATACGTATTTATAGCCACTTTAACCCGAATATTAGGTTTTACGCGAGCAAGAATAATTAATAAATAACTTAATAGACAAAATACTTTCAAACGGCGAGAAAAATATAGAAATGACAATAGAAGGGTTTTTAACATTCTTCCTGTACATTCACGGTAACTGGGATATATATAAAATTTTAGAATCTGATGGCAACGGGGACTATAATTTCAAAAAAGTACTTAACAATGCCAAATAAAAGGGATCTGGGTTAAAACATATTAGATATGAATATCAATTCAAGAAACTATTAAAACTATTTTTTGATATATGCGACAAAACCACGTAAGACACAAAGGATTAAAGATATTAATGGTAATAAGCTGTCGTCTAAAAAATCCATAGATTTATATTCGAAATAGAACATATACTAGAAAAAAACTAGATTAATAAATATATAGACTAATAACGGAGTTACTTAGGTATATATACTTAGCTGAAAGCACTAGATGATATTAATTACTACAGTTTAATATATAACAGTTAGCTTATAACTTATTATAGAGGCATAAACCTGATACCCGTGTTTCATATGATATAAGAAGTCCTATAATTCGCGGTTGATGTTAATTTTAATAAAGAAAGGATCGAGAAATTGACATTCGGCGATATTCAACTAATGGATTGTGGATACCTATTTCATTTAGACAATTACTATGAATTCCGCGAGATAACAACTAGTAAAATTAAACATAGACATACTGATCCTAAGTCCGATATCTCAATTTTATGAGCAAAACGTAAGAATTAGTTTAAATAATGTTAATATACAATTTCTGAATTTATCAGATTACTCTTGTGTTAATTAAGGAAGATAAATCCCAACTTTTCTAATTGACTCACTCAGAATACGGTCCGCCTTCTATTCGTGTTTGTATTTCGCACATACGCTCTTTATTTGGGATTTACAGTCTTCACTTTATAAGAATTTAGTTATATTGTCAACGGCGACCTATAGGCTTTACTTATCCCCTTTTTTTGAGTTTTTAAATTAGTTAATAATATAGAAATCGTTGAAAAACAGAACAGCAAAATCGTTGAAAATATCACTATCTACGAAATCTCTGTATATTACACGGATAAACGTCTCTTCCGCATTTACTATATCCTTTTCAGTTTATTTATGCGCATACTGGTTGACTATTTCCTTGATTTAGTAATATAGATCGTTACATAACAATGTCAAAATAACCTTATCATTTGTTTATTTTTGCTCCATTAATCGTTTATTCTTTATAGTATATTTTTCAATATGCGTATATAGCGACAACCGACTACCCGGGTAATCGTTAACCGAAGAAAGACTCAATTAACAATATAGGACTTGATATATTGCATATTACTACATACTTCGGTAATACTTATTTTGTCACAGTATAGGTTAGGAACGTTATCGAATCCGCTATAAGCCATTAAGTATTGCTCTAGTTAGAATTTAACTATTATCCTGGTTCCGTTTCATTACAAACGTAGATCATCAATATACGAGCGCTATTGTAAATTCCTTTAAAGCTAACACCGAATATAGGGTAAATATAATACGAAATCTTAGCGGTCTGCCAGTAAGAATTATTGAAGTCGGCAACTACATATTATTTGCTTATAGTTCACTTTGTAAGCCAGATTTGGGAATACCGATACTATCATATGTATATTGAAGGCTAGTGGGAATACCGATAGAACCAAATAGGTAATTCCTATATACTACTTATGTCAATAAATAGACGCGTCTCTTTGTTTATGTTAAGCTATTAGTACGAACGCCGATGGATCCGATTAACTGTCTAACTTTTATTAGGATGATTAAATAAACAAAGTCTGGGTTTCGTAACACTACATATATAATAACGAATGGATTATATAATATCGCGTTGTATGAACGTTATTTCCGTTGTTCTGATCAAATTCACACTAGTTAGATGTTAAAAAAAGATTGATGGTCTACGGTATAAGTATGTTTATATATAGAATTAAATGTATTTCGATTGGTATACTGATCAAGTAGTAAATTAATCTAAGATCATCTAAGTTGGCTTTCTAGGTACGATTCGCTTGTTGATGGACTTTTAAATTCTGCCTTGTCTAGGAAATTATCTTTACGTTTATCGAGGAATTGGGACATTGGTTTGGATTGTGAATTACTGGGTAAATGGGGTTTAAATGCCGGGACCTTCTAAAGCTGGCTGAATGGTTTTTTAGCGTATGTTTTCTTGTTCATAAAGTTTTCCAATTATTTATCACCTAGAATAGGGTTGTATTCACCTTACGTCTTTCCGCCTAATTACTGGAATGCTAACCCATTATTTAGATCAAATCGACCATCTACTGTTGCAACTCCATTTTTTGTTTGATTAAGACCGAACCCCATGCCAAATACATCTTTTGCATTGTGGCTCCCAGTGTCGTCTCTAAGTCCGCCCATCATCCATCTTGGTCTGTTGTCGAGTCCGGCTAAGGAAACATTACATTACTTGCAAATTACGGCAATCATATACATGGCAATTATACCTGTAATCAGGCCTACGAGAAAATGTTCTATATGCATTCTATTTATCTCTTTAAAAAAAACTTATATTAAAAACAATGTATTAAATATATTTCGTTTATATATAAATCTCTTTTAAATCAACTGTAACCAATGCAAAATATTAAAATTAGCGAGTAACTTGAAGACTCTCTCATACATGTAAATAATATCATATAACTGTTATAAAATAGATCCCTACTTAAAGACGGGGATATAAATACATTTAAGTCCAAATTCGATGAGTAGAAGCAAAATGGTATTGTCTTGATACCGCTTAAATCCGATAACCAGGCAAATCTAATGTTAAGCGATTCTAAATAGCATATTGATGTAATTAACACATCATGTAATCTCAATTAAGTAGATAATAAGTCACTAAGCGATAAAGTGAATTATACCGTGTAAAATCCCCTATTTGTTTATGTGTTTCCCTTTATCAACAAAACCGTAAATCCTTAATTTAAGAAACTCCTAGATACTATCAGTATAGACTTGATGCTGGTATTTGCAGACGAACAATGCATTAAATCACTGAAAAAACTAATTATTAAGGAAGAACAAGTTTTACGAGGCACTAAACAGTAAACAACCAGACGCATTGATCTTATTCATTTTGACACGGTCCTCATTAATTTAGTTGTAAATAAACATTCTTCGACCTACTCATTAATAACAATAGAAAGCCTTAATAACTCAATTTAAGTACTTCACAGAAACCCCTTATATCTGCATAAAATATATGTTAATGACCCAGTTATCCTTTATTATGGGTTTACTCCATTTACAGTTATATAAGAACAATTTATGTCAGACATCACTGCGGGCTTGAGTTCTTAACACTTATTAGTAGTACCAATCGGCCCGGAATAAGATATTTATAGTTCATTCGTCTACTTTCTTTGAATAGTGACTATTACCCATATAGTCTTACTTATTCTATAGTTTCACATTAAAGATTGTAATATAAGGGATTAGAACTATATCCGGACTCCTTGTCGATAAACAGCGAGACTCGCATTATAGACCAGAATTAATAGTTTGGTGTTCGTCAAGGTAAACAGTAGCGAATGAAGCGGATTCCGGGAAATCTCAAATATTATATATTAATCATAAGTTCCATTTCACTCCATATGCTTAGTACCTCTAGATAACCCTAATCACATACGCATTCATTATCAATGTAAACCATTATATATATTCTAATATAGTATCGTAGATGACGACTTCGCTTACCAAACTTATCTGATATTCGATTTGCAAAATATCGTTATTAAAATTAGTAGTCAAATGTCGCTTAGTGACTGAACAATCGGTATAAAGACGGACTAATTCTATTCTTTTTTATGTATCGTCCCAATAAAGTTTTACCCTATATAAATAATGAAATTCGAGTATTTGATTTGCATTGTCATAGTAGTAATGTTTATTTACTTTGTTTTGAATAAAGAGTAGATATACACCTTCCTGGGAAAACCTTTACATTCAGATGAATAAGCCACCAAATAATAATATTCTAATAAGTCCGACTCTAAGTGCGTGGCCTCTAAAGCCTTATAATAAGAAAGAGATGATTTAATCGCATAAATAAATAAAAATACATGAAATTGACCACTAACCCGGTAAATGGTTCGATTTCTGGCATTATAATACGTACTACTTACATCTGAATGTACTATAGGAGTCTTTTGAGATAATAGACATATTAAACGATATCATTATAAACATGTACGACTTGGTAGTTTGCACTTGCGGTAACCCAATTGGCTTTATTTTCGAATTCACTGTATTAAAGCAACTCAATTTCACCATATAAGGAGACTAAATGGTAGAATAGTTTTAAATACTGTTTAGGGATGTGAAACCGGTCCATCATAAGCAAATGAGACACTTTTTATTTATTTCCCTTTAACACTTCTAAATCTACTAAATTTACGATACCTAAGTGGCTTTGGAACTCTTAATTAAGTAATATTAATAATTTTGGGATAGCGTGCCTAGTCTTCAACTAACGGACGAATTAGTTTAGCTTATATACAATAATAAGACTTTAATATAGATATTTAACTTAATGCATGAAATCAAGAAAACGACCCAAGAAATTCGTACTTCGGATTCTAACTTTTCGAAATAAACACTAGATTCATAAAAAATATCAAAAATGTGCTGTAGATCCAGAATTATGACAAATGTTGACTTCTACACATCTAGAACATACTATGCGTCCAAACTTCATCATTGAGTGGGATACCGATCAGATTACTACTATACAAACTGAAATCCATGACTAAGATAAATGTTTAATATCAAATCATCGGGCCGAGCAAGTTCTCTCTATATAGGGGAACCAAACCCCAATAAATTAGTAACCCGTATATAAATTGAAATTATACTCATTTATATTGAATTACCAATATGGTCAAATAGATAGCGTTTGCGTATTATCAGTTACTTGACCTATAAGATTGTATTCTAATATATCGATTGTCTTACAGTAATTCTCCCTGGTCCGTATTTAACGTAGATGTATCATATGAATATGGGTTTCTACTATATAAGAGATTTGTCATTACTGTATTTTTTTAATCCACTTTATATGGCAACCCTTTGACTTCTAATCGATATCCTTCTGAACGACTACATAAACGGCTTAATGATTATTCGAACACATCGGCACTCTGATTTCAGTACCATACCCGCAGCATATTTTATTATGTTATATCCCAAATATATCTGATGATTCTTAGTGTAGAGATTCATCGTCTAGTTCGTATTAATGTGTAATATGTCTACAACTTTGGAGGTGTGATTTAATAGCATCTAGGTCTTTATATTTGTTTTTACTGAATTCGGTGGCTACATGGACAATTTCAGTCTTAATGATCGAATCGCTTTGTGCTTTGTACATTTATTTATTATACTCTTTTTAATATACGATTACATACAATGCCAAAGAATTAGGTAAGTATGTCTGTATCGTAATTGCGAAAATAATACACCTCGGTCTTACTCTATCGGTTTATTATGATCGTGTTTCCTTACTATAAGTTTGTCTTATTTACGTTTAAAACAGTGGCCTTGGTCAACGATCCTAGATATCGATTTATCAAATAGTGTGATATAGTAGGTAAATAAAGAATTAGCTATCATCTGGGCATATTAGGTATATATAGAGTTCATACATGTCTTCAAAATGATCTATATAAGTGAATAAACAAGTTAACCGCTGCCATATATATTCATTTGGGTAAAGTGTTTTTAGTCTCATTCGTGATCTACTTTTGATCTATGTCGCCTAAGCTAACGGACTCGGCTGAACTGATATATAATGAACTAGTTTAACTTTAATCTATTATCGTAATATTTTAGTTGTCATTAGTACATTTGAGATCCAGATATTATTAGGTCTTATATCCCTTTTATTGGCAGTCGGCGCTGTATTTTCTATCAAGACATATATCTCCAACTTTCAAATATTTACATTTACATATATCATTTTGACTATATTAATCTTATCCACAAATTACACCGATAGAAGCATCGATCTTCCCAAACAAATTACCTCCATATATCAGTATTTAACCGGATATCAATTAACCTAACTAGTTTTGTATTAGAATATAATCAACCGCGCTTAACTCGAAATTAGCAGAACTTAGACCAAATGCTATATTTATCATGCTTTATATGCCTTCTACTAGTTTTTTTGGTTTCTTTAAAACACTGTAGACAAGTTAAGAATAGTTAAACAAATCATTTTAATTTGTCGAAATTGGGTATTTAAATACTTATATATCATAATTATAACCATATATACATACCGGATATATGTCGTTTTTATTTAAATATGCGACTCCGATTAGCTATTCGCCAGTTGTAATATTGGACGATATCTGCTGAAACTCATCTAGTTGATACTGTTTAGACTTGTATATAGACAACATTCGGTCGCGCGCAACTGGCACTAATGTGTGAAATGCGGATTGCTTGAAATCCTACTAATACTGACTAAGTACTTATACTTTGTTATACGGCAATTACGTAAATACGTGTTTATTGAGCACTAGACCAATGTCATTACTTGCGCTTATATGCGATAGTAGCGTGTCATTTGAACTATTCATCTATACATACACACACTAAGTCAAATTAGACAAGTCTTAAATAACAATACCTAGTATAAAGGGCCTACATAGTTTCAATATCTAAGCATTTACTGAATTGATTTCCGGTTCCACTGGTATTTACAGTTTTAAGGGGCTAATATAGCTATACCCGACATGTATAAACAGTATTTAGAATCCCTAAGGGCAAAGACAAGCAGACGTAAACGGGGCATTTAAGATATCCATATTTATTTGATTCCCGTTCAAATCAATACATCTAAAAAACAATCTACCGCTTTGGTATTTACTGGATATGTCGTTACCGTTTTTAACAATAAAGGGTTTATCCGCGCTATTTACGTAAATATTGGGGTATATAGCATTTTACATTATCTGCAGTTTTTAATTTATTTGACCCATTTATTCCTACTATAAAACCATAATAAACGTTACGAAACCAAGTACTCATATACAGAGCTTCATCGATCCATCTTGCTTATCGGGTTAAAATACCCATGACCGTAACGAATCGTAGCCCCGGTTATAGTTTACACTGTCAAGAGGTAATTAATAATACCAACTCTGGATTTATCCCATTCGTGAATTTGCCTATTATAGATGAGATGCGGATGTCAATGAATATCACTTCGTGTAGTAGATTGAAACCCGGTAAGTTTAACTATCAGCCTTAAGGCAACCCAAAATTAATATCAACGCGAATTCTTTGCACTTATGGTTCCACAGCCTAAAGTTAAATAGCAAGTTTCCAGTTAATACAGACCAAATGGTTTCCTTTAGGGGCTTAGATAAGACTGATTTCGCACTTCTCCGTGTATAATAGATAAAGACAAGATAAAGTATATATAGTAAATAGAGCAATGAACGCTAAACAACTTAAGTTCTAATTAGATATTGCCGCTCTCTTTACTTAAACGTCTATTAAAGATAATATGAAGAGTGAATACATTACTAGTGTAATAAATACGGTTGAATCCGTGGTTTAAGACAAATTACAAATAAAGCACTACAAACTGGGATTTCTCTCTCTTATGCTAATTCCATATGATTTGAATATAGACCGGATGATATTAAACGATATATCAAGAGAACATAAATAGATAGTAATTACGCGATCGCAAAATATTTATATGTTTCATTTAGGAGGATTGTTATAATTGGTAATTTAATTGCACGAGTAACCCGTTGTAGACTTATTCGGGTTCACCCTTCTTATATTCAGTAATTAATCGCAATATGTATTGGACTTACTCTTCCAGCGAACATTACTTGATCTAATGATAAAAACCATTTAATCTGAATCTAAAATACCCACTTAGTATGTTTGTACTATGTAACAGCCTATAATTATCAAATAGTTAGATAAATCACTGCCTTTCGATGCAATTTTATTCAATGTAGATTAACTATTTAAACGCTCGTATGAAGTAAGTCAAGATGATATCGGTTATATAATGAAATAATTTAAATAGTATTCCCCTATTTTAAGTGGTTATACTTCAATGCTTTAGTTAGTGGCCCCGGGTAAGATTTACGCGATAAATAGAAATGATAAACCAGTCATATAAATATCTTGTTTTGCTATAGATAAGCAATTATGTCGTTAATACTAAATTAGGAATTATACGGTTGAAGTGTTATTTTTATAAGGAGCCATCGAAGTTTACCAGAGTCCGAAAACAATTTAAAGGGTCATCATATCCCCAGTATTTGCACTCGCTTAATTATACGACCCATCGTAACTGATTTAACAAAAAATAGAACTATTTTCAATATACTTACTGTCAACTTTGATATCGCAAAAATAACTGGAAAACAAAGAAATATTCACGTAAATACTATACACATCTAGAAATGATGAGTTTCATTAAATGATGAACAATATACACCAGTTAAAGTCGTTACTTATTCACTAGCTACAGTCTATATAGTTTAAATGAGAGCGCCGCAATTACCAATTATAACTATTAAAATAACCGAATATTCGATAATTATCAATGCCGACGGAGTCTTACATCGTCTATTTAGTATCTATTACTACTTTCATTTAACCAGAGCGAATCTACCCACTTTAGGTCGTAAATCGCGCAACTTCTATTACATTTATTTAGTATCTTTACATTTGGGCATATTACTGATTTATGCATCTCGCCGACAATAATACTTATATATGTAATATTTGACAACTAACTACAAACGCCACTAAGAACGATATGTCAAATTTAATCCATGTATGGTATCAGATTACACATGACCCGTGTGTTAATGTAGTATATGTAGAATATCCGGCTATTATATCAATTTAACATCGAATACATGCGTTATTATCAAAAACGACGGTAGATGGTTTATTTAAACAAAAAAAGATAAGCTCTCTGATATACAGAATAATGATTAGACTTGTCAGTCATAAAGAGTATATATATGAAAACTAGGATTATTTAGGTTGCTTCGCTTTCAGGTAATATAGAGTTGTCATTCACCACCCGACTTTAACTCATCTAGGAATCTACTATGATATTCGTCATCTATTGACACTTAACTTGTCGATAAGACATCGGGTTTATTGGGTTTAGCTTTGTAATTGTTACTTTATTGTTAATTGTTAACAGGTGCTTTATTGTTAATCTATATTGTCTCTTTGGCTTAACTGGGCCGGATATGTGTGTTTTTATTCTATAATGGTTGTTTCTTAGTCAGTCGTTAAGGTGAGTCTAATTAGTCATTTTAATCATGATCTCCTTCCATCATTACGCGCATATGAAAGTCTTGTAGTTATTCATGTTAAGGGGTTATTTCGGTGTAAGTATCATTCATTACGTTGCCGGGTGCGTATGGCGATTTCGATTTAAAGGATAGAGGTTTAGTCGATTATCTATTTGCAATGCTTTATACTTAAGCGGAACTTCTATCTAACAACAGTCTAACTATATCAGTATAACCCCAGGTAACTTAGTCGCCACAAATGCAACAAGCTTCCCGCACATCATCCTTAAAAACCTGTATATTTAACCCGTTTTCTTTTTTTAAGTCCTTTACTACATTGAGGAATTCTATAGTTTGCTTTATTAAATTATCGCAAGACTCGTCCTTTATAACAATTCGATACTGCAAATCCCTTACATTACTCACAGGCTGTTACTTTCTATTAACCCCTTATTATGGGGAAACCTATCGTCGGTTCATTTACTAATTCATATGTTTCTTTATTTATTTACGCTGATTAATTAAATTATTCGTAATACCGAGAAACCCAGAAATAAGGCCAATTTCTCTTATATTAGAGATCTTACCCGAGCTAATCGCGTTAAATACCATCAATCTATTATTGTGGGTAAAATAACGGCACTCGGCAAAGAAAGGGCTAGATAGTCGATCGTTTATATATTGATTTAAAATACTTAGCTCTATCTGGTTTGTTGGTTATGACGTTTGGTGTGATACTAAGGAAATATGAATATAAATATATATATACAGTGTTCAGAAAAACTCAAGTCTAATCGCGAATATAAAGTCGGAATTGTTGTTATCTATCGGATTAAACGCCTTATCAACCAGTTAAACACTTACAGATTAAAAGAAAGACTTACTCGCCGTATATTGAACGTCTGGGAACATAATTTACGAAACGGTTCCCGACTGAATACTCGAAATAGGCACAGTAGCCATATAATTCCGCAGTTAAGTACCGTAATACTACTGAACGAGGTCCGTTGTAATGTGTATATAGTCATATGTGTTGTTTATTTTAACCACCCCGTTAGAAACATGCGAAACGACGATATCATTATAGTTATATTAAGGGGTAAATCCAAGTATCGACGTAATTGTTGAAGTCGCGCTTATTTGGAAAGGTATGCTTTCTGTGTTGGTTATCGATATTTTGAGAGTAAGTGGGTCGTAAAAGAATATTAGTTTCAGATCAAAACTCAAGTCATTTAATTCGCTCACCAGTGATGCAATATTGTAAGTCCCTGGGGTAACGTAAACCGACCTTAATATGCCGTTTATAATTACATCTAGTTGGTTTTTAAGAGCAGAAACCGTATATATGTTATTAGGGAAAATTGTATAAATTGGCTATATGGACTTGACATTCGTGATCAAGTAAGGCAGGTCGAACACAAAGTTTTCAGCTGTTCCCGAAGACCGCAGACTAGAGTCTATAAATAGATATTAATGTCCGTTTATGATCTAACTCGCCTTTAAAATAAACTCGCTCATTTATATATAGTTATTTAATATACACTTAGTAGAAATACAAATGGTTACCGAAGAACCGCCAATGATCATATGTTAATCGATAGTATTGTATACTCCTAAACAGATAAACTACTCGAATACTGTAAATATAATAAATTCCTCTATCTAATTGGACTTCCGTGCCTAAGGTTATAACAAGTAAAGTTACATCTAGTTT
>Ga0078894_10000047_pt1 | contig 69288 bp, 63 predicted proteins | sample LauGreSu1BDMLBSD_2_FD_67506 | JGI IMG/M metagenome (GOLD analysis project Ga0078894, IMG submission 67506) | Freshwater lake microbial communities from Lake Michigan, USA - Su13.BD.MLB.SD (version 4) (version 4) | ecosystem: Environmental > Aquatic > Freshwater > Lake | place: Lake Michigan...
TTTACTAAGGCAGCTGCCTGTTGTAAAGTATATGCTTTACCAGCCTCAATTTTAGATTGTGCCAATTTTTGATTTTTTGTTAATCTAGCCACTTCTTAAACTGATTTTTGTTAATTAATTATTCCAGGGTGCGTTACCATTTACGGTAATTCCCATACTGCGTGCTGTACCGGCAACCATTTTCATGGCCGATTCTACGGTAAAGGCATTCAAGTCAGCCATTTTATCTTTCGCAATAGCTTCAACCTGCTCCCAGCTAACGCTGGCAACTTTTTTACGGTTTGGCTCTGCCGACCCACTTTTTTGTCCTGAAACTTCCAATAATTGGATAGCTACAGGAGGGGTTTTAATGATAAAATCAAATGACTTGTCGGCATACACGGAAATTACAACCGGTAATACTTTACCTGGCTTATCTTGGGTACGAGCATTAAATTGCTTGCAAAACTCCATAATGTTTACCCCTTTAGCACCTAAAGCAGGTCCTACAGGAGGCGATGGGTTTGCGGCTCCGCCCTTGATTTGTAATTTTACTAACGCTTCGACTTCTTTTGCCATTTTAAATTAATTTGTTAATACTCAATGTTAGTAAGTTGGAAGCTATGTAACATTTAAGATCTTTTGAGTATTGAGTAGTTAGTATTGAGTATTGAGCTATGCTCTGTAAACCCATTCTGCCCTACGCAAACTCTTTTTAAATTCTTTATTTAGATTAGTTATATATCTGTACGCAATACTCTGTACTAAATACTAACTACTCTTTCTCTACTTGCATGTAGTTTAATTCAAGTGGTGTACGACGACCGAAGATTTTAACCATTACTTTCAGTTTCTTCTTCTCGTCATTTACCTCTTCAATTACACCACTAAAGCCATTGAACGGACCATCGGTCACTTTCACTTGCTCACCTACATAGTGCGTAACGTTCATTACTTCACTTTGCTCGGCCATTTCGTCTACCTTACCCAGAATTCGATTTACCTCTGCCTGACGCATAGGTACCGGAGTTCCAGCCTTATCTCCTAAGAAACCGATTACACTGTTGATGTTTTTAATCACGTGTTGTAATTCGGCATCCAGATCAGCCTCAATCAGCACATATCCAGGATAGTAGTTACGCTCTTTAGCAATTTTTTTTCCATCTTTCATCTGGAAGTATTTCTCCATTGGGATTAATACTTGCGGAATTAGATGGCTTATACCCAGACGGTTAATTTCCGCTTCTAAGTATTGTTTTACTTTTTTCTCTTTGCCGCTTACCGCCCTAACCACATACCATTTCAGTTGACTACTCATCTTTATCTAAAATTTAAGCAAGAGATTTGTATAAAAGTTTCAACGCATTACCAGCAGATTCATCCATACCTAAAATGATCAAAGCGATCAGGATGGAAGCAACCAAAACCAACACAGCAGAATTTTGTAATTCTAACCAAGTAGGCCAGCTTACTTTCTGGGTCATCTCGTTGTACGATTCTTTTATAAATTCAACAACTTTAGTCATTTGTTTCTTTTCTTAGCACGGGAACAAGGATTCGAACCCTGATCAAAGGTTTTGGAGACCTCTATTCTACCATTGAACTATTCCCGTATTTCAATTAACAAGAAAACATAAGTCCACTTTCGCGGACTTATGTTATCCAATTAACCTTTTATTTGAAATGTATTATTTCAAGATTTCAGTTACCTGTCCGGCACCTACGGTTCTACCACCTTCACGGATAGCGAAACGTAAACCTTTTTCCATCGCGATAGCGTTGATCAATTTTACAGTGATCGTTACGTTATCACCAGGCATAACCATTTCTACACCAGCAGCTAGTGAAATTTCACCAGTTACGTCTGTGGTACGGAAATAGAATTGTGGACGGTATTTGTTGAAGAATGGCGTGTGACGACCACCTTCAGCTTTTGATAATACGTAAACCTCAGCTTTGAATTCAGTATGAGGAGTTACAGAACCTGGTTTACAGATAACCATACCACGACGGATATCAGTTTTCTCAATACCACGTAACAATAAACCTACGTTATCACCAGCTTCACCGTAATCTAAGATTTTACGGAACATCTCTACCCCAGTTACGGTTGATTTCAAGTTCTCAGCACCCATACCTAAGATGTCTACTGCATCACCTGAGTTGATCACACCACGCTCGATACGGCCAGTTGCTACTGTACCACGACCAGTGATTGAGAACACGTCCTCAACTGGCATCAAGAATGGAAGATCTGTCAAACGTGGAGGAATTGGAATGTGCTGATCTACAGCGTTCATCAATTCCATAATTTTTTCTACCCACTTAGCATCACCGTTCAATCCACCTAAAGCAGAACCACGGATTACAGGGATATCATCACCTGGGAATTCGTAGAATGATAACAATTCACGAACTTCCATTTCTACTAAGTCTAATAATTCTGGATCGTCAACCATGTCTACTTTGTTCATGAAAACAACCAAAGCAGGTACACCTACCTGACGAGCTAACAGGATGTGCTCACGAGTTTGAGGCATCGGACCGTCAGTAGCAGCAACTACTAAGATTGCACCGTCCATCTGAGCAGCACCAGTAACCATGTTTTTCACATAGTCAGCGTGACCTGGACAGTCAACGTGTGCGTAGTGACGTGTTGCAGTAGAGTACTCTACGTGAGCGGTATTGATTGTAATACCTCTTTCTTTTTCTTCAGGAGCTGAGTCAATTGAATCGAATGAACGAGCTTCTGACAAACCTGCATCAGCTAATACTTTAGTAATAGCAGCTGTTAAGGTAGTTTTACCGTGGTCAACGTGACCGATAGTACCAATGTTTAAGTGTGGTTTACTACGGTCAAATTTTTCTTTTGCCATTTTGTTTAATTCTAAGGTTAATTTTTGTTTGTATTTGTTGTATTTAAAGTTTTTGAGCCAAAGATGGGACTTGAACCCACGACCTCTTCCTTACCAAGGAAGTGCTCTACCGCTGAGCTACTTCGGCTAATCGCTTTGTGGAGCGGAAGACGAGGTTCGAACTCGCGACCTATAGCTTGGAAGGCTATCGCTCTACCAACTGAGCTACTTCCGCTTATTTAAAAGTGGGGGGAGAAGGATTCGAACCTTCGAAACCGAAGTAACGGATTTACAGTCCGTCCCATTTGACCGCTCTGGAATCCCCCCAAAACTTTTAAAAGAGCCTCCTATCGGGATCGAACCAATGACCTACTGATTACAAGTCAGTTGCTCTACCAGCTGAGCTAAGGAGGCTTAAATTTTCTTAAAAAGCCTTATAAACCCTTAAAGAACTTCCTCTTTTGCTATTGAAAAGCGCATAACATGGCCTCGCAAAAGGGATTGCAAATCTACACAAATTAAGAGTCGAACAAAATTTTTTCTGAAAAAAAATTCGCTGGCATTTTTACCAACTAAATCATCTCCAAAAAAACCACTGAATTAGGTTCGGTTTTTTAATTAGAGGCTATTGTCAGAAAGGGCGTTTTTATGGTTACTATCGTGATTTCTGACACGTTCTTTGTGTTTATTAATCTGATGCTTGATGCATTCGATGGCCATATCTGTGGCAGCTTCAAAAGTCGTAGCATTTTCTTTACAAAAAAGATCATTTCCCGGGATAGCCAATTTGATCTCACAAACCTTATTGGCATGATCTACTGTATGCTCCAATTTTAAATAAATATCACTCCTAATGATTTGATTGAAATAATGATCCAACTTGCCAACTTTCTTCTCAATGAAGTCCAAAAGTTTACTATCAGCATCAAAATGAATAGACTGAACATTGATTTCCATATTTCCTCCTTTGTTATGCCTTTGGATGGGCTTGTTTATAAATAGACTTTAATCGTTCTACAGAGTTATGGGTATAAACCTGGGTTGCAGATAGGTTTGCATGCCCCAATAGCTCTTTAATGGCATTCAAGTCTGCACCTCGGTTCAATAAACTGGTAGCAAATGTATGCCTCAATATATGCGGACTTTTCTTTTCCTGGGTTGAAATGAGCGATAAGGCAGACTGAACAATGGTATAAATCAGTTTTGGATATGCCGCTTGTCCCTTATCAGTAACTATCAATTTATCTGTTTGCGTAAAGTCCAACTCTTTTTTTTGCTGGATATACTGATTAAGCATACCGAGTAGAGATTTTGTTAAGGGAATTAACCGTTCCTTATTGCGCTTTCCCAATACTCTGATTTGTTGCTGATACTGATCCACGTCAGAATCTTTCAAACCAAGCAATTCTGACAGACGCATGCCTGTGCCAAACAATAATTCTAAAACCAAGCGATTTCGAAATCCAGAAAAATCGTCAGAAAAATAATCTCCACTATCTAATAAACCAGATAGCTTTTGCTCTTCAACCACAACAGGCAAGCGCTTGGCAATTTTTGGGGCCTGAATTTGAGCCATGGGGTTGTTTTCCAAAAGCCCCTCTCGAAGTAGAAATTTAAAGAATGAACGTAAACAAGAAATTTTTCGGTTTACCGTTTTGGCATCTGCACCTCCATCCATGAGTTGCATAATCCATGAACGTACATGCGTATGCCTGATTTCTTCGAACTGAAGTTCGAGTTCGGTTAAGAATTGTAAGAATTGCTGAAGATCGTTTTTGTAGGCCGTAATGGTATGCTGAGAGAGTCTTTTCTCGTACTGCAAAAAGCTAATGAAACGGTCTATAAACATCAAAAACTACTTGTATATCCGATGAATTGAATATACAAATAGTTTTCGATAAATATGCTTTGAAAAGCGATTAAATCGTTTCGCGGTTTAATCCTTGCTTGTAAATAGCTTTTTTGATTTCGGTACGACGGGCTACAGATTTTTTCTCATAGGCCTGACGGCTACGTAACTCACGCATAACGCCTGTTTTTTCAAATTTCTTTTTGAAACGTTTTAAAGCTTTATCTAATGATTCGCCGTCTTTAATGTTTATGATAATCATAAATTTGGATACCCCCTTTCGTTTTTAAGGACTGCAAATTTAACTAATTTATTGAAAATCAAAAATTAAAACGGATATACCACCCAATGCACCCAGTTAATGGCTAAATTTGCACCAGAATGAACGATATCCAGAGTAGAGCTGACATTGAATTATTGGTTGATACTTTCTACCAACATGTAAAAACCGATGACTTGATCGGACCAATCTTTGCCAGCAGAATTGCGGATGAAGACTGGCCACGTCACCTCAACCGGATGTATACTTTCTGGACCACCATTCTATTAAACGAGCCGGGATACAGCGGACAGCCTTTTGAGAAACACCGCGATATGTCCATCAATCAAGACCATTTTGAACGCTGGGTAAGTTTATTTAAAACTATTGTAGATCAGCATTTTGAGGGCCCTGTTGCCAATGAAGCAAAATATCGTGCGGAATTGATGGGAAACCTCTTCTTAGCCAAACTAACCAGCATTCGGGAAGCCAGGTAAATATTTTCATTTTTTTGTAACCTGTGGAGCTCAGATTACGTATAAGGTCCTATAACCCGATTTATACTCAGTTTTATGGGCTTAGGATGCATATTACGATCACTACGAAATTCGTACAAGTACTCGCAAAAATACGTAGCCAATTGTTTAAATATTAGCAGAAACGCCTACATGGCTTGGGAAAACGGAGAAACGCAACTCAATTTAAAACGGCTCGAACAAATCTGTGAACTGTATCAAATTAGCCTCCAAGAATTGCTTATTTATGGAGATAAGCCGAAACATCCTAAAAAAGTAAATCGTAAAAGAATCCGGAAAAAAGCAGGCTTATTTGAGCAGCTCTCTGGAAATCACTAATTTTTGAATTTCTGAAGTGCCCTCGCCAATGGTACACAACTTGGCATCACGGTAGTATTTTTCAACCGGAAAGTCTTTGGTATATCCATAGCCGCCAAAAATTTGTACGGCTTCGTTAGCAATTTTAACGGCAATTTCAGATGCATAATATTTAGCCATTGCCGACTGTTTGGTTACCTGCTCTCCCCTGTTTTTAAGATCAGAAGCTTGCATAATAAGCAACTCGGCCGCTTCAATTTGCGTTGCCATGTCGGCCAGCTTGAAACTTATCCCCTGAAAATTAGCAATTGGCTGTCCGAACTGATGACGCTCTTTGGCATAAGCGCAGGCCGCCTCGTAAGCACCTTTTGCAATTCCCAGCGACAAAGCCGCAATAGAAATACGCCCGCCGTCCAGAATCTTCATGGCTTGTTTAAAGCCTTCGCCCTCAATGCCCAATAAATTCTCTTTGGGTACTCTGCAATTATCAAAAATGAGCTCGGTAGTTTCCGAAGCACGCATGCCTAATTTATTTTCTTTCTTTCCAGATGTGAATCCCGGCGTTCCTTTCTCAATAACCAGAGCTGAAATGCCTTTGGAACTACCCTTTTCACCGGTACGTACCATCACCACAGCCACATCTCCTGACTTTCCGTGTGTAATCCAGTTTTTAGCACCGTTTACCACGTAATGGTCGCCATCCAGTACGGCCGTAGTATTCATCCGAAGTGCATCAGAACCGGTATTTGCTTCGGTTAAGCCCCATGCACCAATCCACTGGCCGGTTGCCAGTTTAGGCAACCACTTTTGCTTTTGTTCTTCGTTACCAAAACTTAAAATATGGCCGGTACATAACGAGTTATGAGCTGCTACCGAAAGACCGATAGAACCGCACACTTTAGCAATTTCAACAATTACATCCACATACTCGAAATATCCCATTCCCGATCCCCCGTAAGCTTCAGGGACCAAAACTCCCATTAAACCGAGTTCACCTAACTGTTTAAAGGTAGCTACAGGAAAGGCTTGCGTTTCGTCCCACTCCATTACGTGTGGACGAATGTGTTTTTCGGCAAAGTCACGAGCCATTTGAGCAACCATTTGCTGGTTCTCGGTTGGCATAAAATTGAGAGAAGATATTTCGTTTGAGGTAGACGACATGTTAGTTCTTTAGTAGTTCACTAAAGTAACAAGCTTGTCCGAAAAGTTTGTCAATTTTTCTTCACCTTTCAAAAATCCGAGAGCAATAATAAACGAGAATCCAGCAACCTCACCTCCTAGTTGAGTTACGAGTTTAGCTGCAGCCTCTACCGTTCCGCCGGTTGCCAACAAATCATCGTGGATCAATACTTTGGTACCTGGAGAGAAAGCATCGCGATGAATTTCAATTGTAGCGGTGCCATACTCTAAATCATAGGTTTCGCTGATGGTTTCTGCTGGTAATTTTCCTTTTTTACGAATTGGCACAAAGGGAATATTTAGTCGGTTGGCCAACATCAGTCCAAACAGAAATCCACGACTTTCAATACCGGCAACAGCTTCAATTTTCAGTTCTTTTACCGCTTCAGCAAAAGCTTCAACAATAGCTGTGCACAATTCGGGATCCTTTAAAACGGGAGTAATGTCTTTAAATAGAATACCGGGTTTGGGAAAATCAGGAACGTCGCGGATGACTTGTTTAATAGCAGCTTCAATCATTAGAAAGATAAATATGGCTCTAGTTTACGTAAAATTTCTGCATTTAGTAAAGCTATTGGCATTAAATCACGCAAATCCCGGAAGGGTCCATGTTGTTTGCGGTAGTTGATAATGGCATTAATTTGTTTATAATTTAGGTAGGGATGCCGTTTTAAATCTTCGAAAGTGGCAGTATTGATGGCTATCTTTTTCCAGTCTTTAGTAATCTTCAATTGGAGTTTCCATTGACTATACTTTGTTGAATCAACACCATAAACTTCCTTAAGTTGCTCAAGGCTGTAAAACCCACCTAGGCGATCGCGATAGCGTATTATTCTGGAAGCAAAAGCCGGGCCTATACCACGAATATTTTGCAATTCAATAGAATCAGTTTGGTTAAGATCGACGATGATTTTAGAATATACTATCTCTTGCTTGTTGTTTATTGATTTTTTAGAATCGATGCGGATATAGGGCTCTAATTGTTGGTATTGTTCGGAGCTGATTACATATATCTTTCTGAGGTCTTCTTTTTTGTAGAACTGACCACCCTTAGCTTGATACTTTTGAATCACCAAAATCTGCTTATCCGAAAACCCTAATTTTTTCCAGTCAGCTGCTGACAGTTCATTCGGATTAAATTCGAAATATGCTGGTTGAGACTTGGATTTTGATTTTGCTACCGGTATATCGCGGTAGCTGTAAGCACGGTCAGACTTAACAGACTGTTCAAATTCGGCTATTTCACGCTTGAATTGAGCCAGTTCGGCCGGATTACTTCTGACTTCAGGCTGATAGCAGTACGGAATGAGGATGAGGATGAAAAGAATGAGCAGCAGGACAAAAATTCCGTTGATCTCTTTTTTCGAGAAGCCAAAGTAGTCCTGAAAGTAATTTCTGGACATTCTTTGATATTTTTACTGAATATAGCAGATATTTTTAACAAATTTGAACTTATCTGCCTCTAGTATTTAGATCAAATGAGCATCATCAGCAAAGAAGAATTCGCGAAAGCAACCAAAATTGATAAGCTCAGAATGCCGGGTCTGGCTTCCTTATTGATGGAATTGATGAAAATCAATGAGGTAAATAAGGCATTTAATCAAGTAAAAGACCTCAAAGGCATTGCATTTATTGACAAATTGCTGGAACTTTTGGGAATTACGGTGGAGTTTGACGAAAGCGAACTAAAAAATCTACCCAAAGATGGTGCATTTCTCGCTATTGCGAATCACCCTTATGGCGGAATTGAAGGTTTGGTTTTGATTAAGCTGACACTGCTCGTAAACCCCAACAGCAAACAGCTGTCTAATTTCATTCTAAAAAAAGTTCCCAATTTAAGTGACTTTTTGATTGCCGTTAACCCTTTCGAAAATATTGAGCATGGCTCTAGCATTAGCGGCATCAAAACTGCTTTGGGTTTATTGAAAGAAGGCACTCCCATCAGCGTATTCCCCGCAGGTGAAGTGTCGGCATTTAAACTGGGTCAGCAAGGAATTACAGATCGGAAATGGCATCCTGTGGTGGGCAAACTGATGGTGAAGGCCAAAGTCCCTATTGTTCCGGTTTATTTCCACGGCAATAATGGCTTGCTTTTTAACCTGCTTGGATTGATACATCCTAGCCTGCGAACCGCCAAATTACCATCTGAATTGTTCAATAAACAAGGGCATGTGTTAAAACTTCGCATCGGCAAACCTATTAAACCGGAAGACACTCCTTACGAGAACAACCCGGTTCAACTGTTGAATTATTTGCGGGCACGAACTTATGCTTTGGGAGCAGGTTTAGAAGGTGATAAGAAGTTTTTTCTGCCTAAAAATTTATTTAAAATTCGAAGAAAACCGGAGAAAATCGTCTCGGAAATACCTGCATCTCTTTTGAAAAAGGAAATATCCCAGATAAGCGATCTGAAGGTGTGTGAAGAAAAGAATTACGAAGTTTACATTAGCCCTAGCGACCGGATACCTAATACATTGAAAGAGATTGGCCGACTACGTGAAGTTACCTTTCGGGAAGTTGGTGAGGGAACTAATAAGTCGATAGACCTTGATCGTTACGATATTTATTACCATCAATTATTCATTTGGGACAAAGATGCTGAAATGATTGTCGGGGCCTACCGGATTGGTAAAGGAGACGATATTTTTTACAGCTATGGTAAAAAAGGATTCTACGTAGATGAACTCTTTAAAATTGATCATCAGTTTGAATCGGTTTTGAAAAAAAGTTTGGAATTGGGGCGCTCCTGGATACGTAAGGAATACCAACAAAAACCCCTGCCCCTATTTATGCTTTGGCGAGGAATAACTAAATTCCTCATGGCAAATCCGCAATTCAATTACCTCATTGGACCGGTAAGCATAAGTAACAATTTTTCGAAGTTTTCACAATCACTCATTGTGGATTATATCGAAAAGAACCATTTCGATCATGAGATGGCGAAGTACGTAAAACCACGCAATCGATTCAAAGCCGACATTCAGAAAATAGACACTGAATTATTGCTGGAGTCTAAAGAAAATCTGAAAGACCTGGATCATTTAATTTCTGATATCGAAGAAACCAAGATGAAAATCCCGGTCCTGTTGCGCCAATACATCGCCTTGAATGGCAAGATTATCTGTTTCAATATTGACCCTCAGTTTTCTGACAGTTTGGATGGATTTTTAGTGGTGAACGTGAAAAATATTCCACCGGATATGCTCGAAAAATTGAGCTAACAAAAAAGCCTCCCCGAAAAATCGGGGAGGCTTTTTTAAATATTCTAGACATCTATTAATTCGGATAAACCGTTTGCTGCGGTGTCCAATTCGCCCAAGAGCTTGTCCAATTCGTAGCCCCGAAAGCACCCCGATAATTGACAGCAGTTGCTCCAGGTGTTGTTGCGAAAGTTCCTTCTAAAGCAGGAGAACCATTTAAGGGTAAGAAATTAGGCCCGTTCAAAGTGAAAGGATTGGTTAGCAATACATTTGCCGGAGTGCTGGTAATACACCCTTCTGCTAAGGCTTTGGCACTCATATTAGCTGCAGTAAATGCAGCAGAATTACTTAAAAACGGATTTATGTACGGAGCCACAATATTATTTTTGAACTCGGAAGCGCCGTTTTTATAAAAATTAGCCGTTTTATCAGATTCGATCGAAAATCCTCCTTTTTGAGATCCAATAATGATTGAATTGTTAAAAACAAACTTTGTTCCACGTCTCCAACGGTTACCAAAATTGTGAAAACCTGCGGTTCCTTGAGCGTTGTTTGGACCAACAATGGTAAAGTTTGACAATTGCGGTCGGGTTATTGGCTGAAAATCACTACCATCCTTATCGTTATCACATTCAATTCCGTTACCCGCATCTGCAGCATCAACAAAGGCTGGATCTCTTAATGCAACAGCAAACTGAATGCTACCGGTATATCCGAAATCGAAATCGAAATCATCATCTGCGGTAGCATAAGCAACTAAATATTTGGCATTTACTGTACCACCAAAAAATTCATAGGCATCGTCATTGGCGTAAACCGTTTGGATGTATTCTAATGTGGTGCCACTACCCACACTATACAAGGTTAGTGCGTTAATTTCACTATCGTTGGCACCAATTCCGGCATATTCAATTCGTACATAGCGCATAATACCTGAATTATCGTTCGGAATATTATCTGTTCCGTAAGTAATTCCTATACCCCCTTCAACCGGAATAGGTACTGTACGGTTTGTAGGTGCTCGACCCACCAAGATGATACCGCCCCAATCGCCCGGCGCTCTGCTACCTGGATCTTTTGCCGAAGTAAACACAATTGGGCTGTTTGCCGTTCCATTAGCCATAATCTTAGAGCCCTGAGCAATAACCAAAGCACTTTTTTGACCGATGGCTCCTTTAATTACCGTACCCGGCTCAATGGTTAAAACCGAATTGTTTTTCACCACCACAAACCCTTTCAATAGCCATACCCGGTCGGCAGTAAGTGTTTTATTTTCCAGAATTTCACCCTCTAAAATTGTAGCTGGTTTCTGACTGGTATCAATGGGTTCGTAGAGCTCTTTCTTGCGACAAGCTGTAAAACTCAACGCCAATAAGGTGATGAAGAGAATAATTTTTTGCGTTTTCATGTTGTTGATTTAATACGTTTTTATTTCTTGTCTAATGTGAAATTATAGATGAACGAAATCGAAGCTCCGCGACCAATACGAGCCGCATTCATCAGAAAATCTTCACCAGGTTGATACGTTTTTTGAGTGTTCATGTTCTGATAGAAAATCACTTTTTGATTTAGGATATCAGACAGATTTAAACGCATTTCAGCTTTATTTTTAAGCAAACGCTTACTCATTTGGAAGTCGATCACATCGCGTCCGCGTTCATAAATGTCTGGGTAACCTTGATAACCCACTTCCGAAATACGCTCACCAATTCTGTTGTATAATAAATTGAATGAGATATTCGCTTTAGGATCAGTGTATAGCAAACCGGCATTGATAATGTACGGCGATTGCCCTTGCAATGAACGCTGGGTAACTTCTGAAACCAGATTATTTAGATTTACCGTGGAAAAAATGACTGAAGCGTTGGTATAAGCAATCAGATTTTTGAAAAAGTTTGTCTGACCAATAAAATCCAGTTTCTTTCTGAACTCAACTTCAAAACCTGAGGTTTTGGCCGATTCGGCATTTTGGTAGGTAATGTTTCGTACACTTCCCGATGAAACGATCTGCTCGATTGGTAACCTGAAATATTTGTAGAAACCAGAAACAGAGATAATCTCGCCACTACCCGGGAAAAATTCGTATTTCAAATCGATATTGGTGTTACGGCTGCGTTTCAGATCTGGATTACCTTGCATTACACGTTTAGAGATGTAATCAAAGAATCCAAAGTTGGTTAATTCACGTAATTCGGGACGGGTAACCGTTTGAGATACCGATAAACGTAAAGCGGTTTTGTCGGTAAAACTATACGTAGAATTTAGGGATGGAAGTAGATCTGAAAATTTATTGTCTACCTGCAAAGGCTGACCTGCAAAACTGTAAGTATTAACCCGTTGATAACCATCTTCCAATCTTGCTCCCCAAATCAAACGCAATTTCTTTCCAAATTTATTATCAAACTGGATATAACCGGCCTGAATATCAGATGTTGCATCGTAACGGTCAGAGTTTTCAGTGCCTTCATCCATAATGAAACCACCAACCTTGATATTCTGATCAGCAAATAGTTGATTGAATGGTAACTTGAGTAAACTTTGATCGAACGAGCCGAAACTTTTGATATAACCGAATTTACGGGCTCCAAAATCTCTGACTTTGTATTGTTTGAAGAAACCCAGCTTCAACTGACTTTTCTCTTTCATGAACAAAAAGGGTAAAGTAACGCTTCCATTACCGCCATAACTATCTTCAAACATATCGCTGAAGAAACGGCTGGCATCCGTACGAGAAGCGGTACCATTTGGCACAATAGCCTCGTATTCAGTGGCACCTTGATCGTAATCTAGACGATAATTTAATGCTTTCAAATCCGGTTGAATACGGTCTGTATACGAATAGTTTAGATTCCAGTTCAACTTTACATCTTTCCAGTGGAGCTTGTGATCACCTTCTAATTGTGTATTGAACAATGATTTACTCACGTAATCAAAAGAGTATCCACGAACCAGATCTTTTTCCATGAATTGCTCCCCAGTTCTGGAGGTAAATGTATTATCTGATGCCAGGTTATAGATGTTCTTGAATGAGATCTTACTATTTCCGTTTACGTAAGCCAAATTGGCTAAAACACCTAATGAAGCGCTGTGTTTGTAGGTATGATCTTCAAAATCAAACTGTGCTTGTGAAGATTCGTAATCTAAACGATCAGCTACTGTAGCATTCTCAGCGTTACGGTAAGTTAAAGAAAATGTAGCACCAAGGCTAGCCTCGTTTTTCAACTCCTTACGTAAACCAAAATTAAGCTGGTAGTTTTGTGCCGGTCGGGCAGCAACTACTGCTTTTTTCTGGAAAGTATTATCGAACAATAAGCCCGCATTTATTTTTTGTTGAGCATTAAGGGTTCTAAACTCATTTACACTAGGCAGACCGTCAGGCAGATTGCGGAATGGAGCAACCAAACCTAAATATTCGTTTTTACCACTTAAACCGCTCTCAAAATCCTTAAAAGTAGACATCGAATTGTAGCCAGTACCTATACTAATATTCAAGAAATTTTGCTCGGGCACATCTTTGGTAATGATTTGTACTACACCTCCAGAAAAATCACCAGGCAATTCTGGCGAGGCCGTTTTGTTAATCACGATGTTATCGATCATATTAGACGGCAGGATATCAAAAGAGAATGCTTTTTTATCAGGCTCAGAACTCGGTAGTACCGCATTGTTCAACAGGGTAGAGTTGTAACGATCGGCTAAACCACGCACAATCACAAACTTATTATCCTGAATACTCGTACCACTTACGCGTTTCAACACTTCAGATGTGTTTCGGTCTGGAGAACGACGAATCTGATCAGCAGAGATACCATCGGAAATATTGATATTGGTTTTTTGCTTGGCATACAGTCCGTTGATTGACTCCTGACGCACACTAGCGGTAATTACGACTTCTTGTAGGGTTTGGCTGGAGGCTTCTTCCATTTGTACATCTACCGGAGAAACCTTTCCTGCCCCTACTTCAATTTCGGTAATTAGTTTAGACTGGTAGCCTACGTAGGAAAAGATCAGGCTGTATTTACCCGGATTTAAGCCAGACAATACGTAACGACCTTCTATGTCGGTAGACACCCCGGCATTGGTACCATTAATTTTTACAGTTAAACCAATCAGGGTTTCGCCGGTTTTTTTATCGGTTACTTTACCGGCAATTTTACCAGTTTGTTGCGCAAATGCTACAGTAGCAGCAAGAGAAAACGCAACTAAGAAGAATAATTGTTGAAATGTGTGTTTTGTTGTTTTCAATTTGTGAGCTTTAATTACTCACAAAAGTATTTGGGCCATATTATGCCCACGTTAGTAGCGTATTAAACTACTATGAATTGTTTGTTAAGCTAATGTTAATAGTGAACTATTAATACCTGATTCCGGCTTTTTTAAATAAAAAGTGTAATAGCCAGATTGGACCAATAAGCAAAAACTTTAAGTCATCGAAGAAGGAAGGTTTTTTACCTTCGATTTTGTGCCCGATAAACTGACCAATCCAGGCCAGCACAAAAATACCCAGGCAAATTTGCCACATTTCCGGCCATCCGGCTTCAAGATTCATCTTTTCTAAGCCCACAATGCCAGCAGAAAAGGCGAACATGACCAAGAGCATCACGTAAGAAAGCACTGGAGATAATTTGTAGTAATAATAAATTGAAAAGCCAATCAGGAACGAAGCCCAGTTTACAAAGCCGTTGAACCGACCTAAAAACTCAAGATGAGGAAAGGGAATTGCCCAAATTAATCCAAACAGACTAAACACAATAGCTGGAACACAAATCCAGTGGATGGTTTTATTGGTGTGATCCTGGTGGCTTTCAGCGTATTTATCAAAATACACATCCACCAAACGCTTTTCAACTTGCTTTTTCATAACTCAATTTATTTTGCAAATGCAACAGAACGTGTTTCGCGAATTACGGTTACCTTAATTTGACCCGGATACGTCATCTCGGTTTGAATACGGTTTGAAATATCGGCAGCCAACACTTCAGCCTGGGCATCTGTTACACGTTCGCTTTCTACCACAACCCTTAACTCACGACCGGCCTGAATAGCAAAGGTTTTTTCTACACCAGGGTAAGACAAGGCTAAAGATTCCAATTCTTTCAAACGCTTGATGTAGCTTTCAACCACTTCACGACGGGCACCAGGACGAGCACCTGAAATGGCATCACAAGCTTGTACAATTGGTGAAATTAAAGAGGTCATCTCAATTTCGTCGTGGTGAGCACCAATGGCATTGCATACTTCCGGATGTTCTTTGTATTTCTCCGCCAATTGCATACCTAAAATTGCGTGTGGCAATTCCGGATTATCATCTGGCACTTTACCAATATCGTGTAATAAACCTGCACGTTTGGCCAGTTTTACATTCAGCCCTAATTCAGCGGCCATGGTGGCGCAGAAGTTAGCTACTTCACGAGAGTGTTGTAATAAGTTTTGACCGTAAGATGAACGGTAACGCATACGACCCACCATACGAATCAACTCCGGATGTAAACCGTGAATACCCAAATCAATTACCGTACGCTCTCCAATCTCCACAATCTCGTCTTCAATTTGCTTCTTCGTTTTGGCCACCACTTCCTCAATACGAGCCGGGTGAATACGACCATCCGTTACCAAGCGGTGCAAAGCCAATCGGGCAATCTCTCTACGTACCGGATCAAATCCTGATAAAATGATTGCTTCTGGAGTATCGTCTACAATAATTTCTACCCCGGTAGCGGCTTCTAAAGCACGGATGTTTCTACCTTCTCTACCAATTACTCTACCTTTTACCTCATCGTTTTCGATGTTAAAAATAGAAACGGTGTTTTCAATGGCACTTTCGGTAGCGGTGCGTTGTATGGTTTGAATAACCACTTTTTTGGCTTCCTTAGCCGCAGTCATCTTGGCCTCATCCACAATGTCTTTGATTTGCATCATCGCTTGTGTACGGGCTTCTTCACGCAAGGCATCTACCAATTGGTTTTTCGCTTCTTCGGCAGACAGGTTAGCAAGAGTCTCAAGCTGGTTCACTTGCTGGTTTTTCAACTGATCAAGCTCCTCTTGTTTCTTTCGAGCCATCTCGATCTGTTTCTCTAAGTTCTGACGAACCTGATCCAGCTCCTGCTCTTTACGACCCATATTTTCGAGCTTCTGGTTTACAGATTGCTCTTTTTGGCGTAAGGCATTTTCGCGTTGGTTAGCCTGGTTATTGCGGTTATTGATTTCCTGCTCATGCTCTGATTTCATTTGCAGAAATTTCTCTTTAGCCTCTAATAATTTATTTTTTCGTAAGATTTCCGCATTTTCTTCGGCATCCTTCAAAATTTTCTTCGCCTTGTTTTGCGCTGCAATTTCCTCGCTTTTGTAAAGCCCCTTTAATAGGAAGCGTCCTCCTCCAAATCCGGCAATCAAGCCTCCTAGTACATATAGTATAATTTCCATGATCTTAAATAAAATAAAAAAACCGTTTTCAATTTTCAAGTGTCGGTTTGCCCATGGAATACCATGTTCAGTGAAACTTAAAAACCGAAAACGGTCTTAAAATATGCTCAATGCTATAAATTACTTCGTAGCAAAAAATTCAGTGAGCAATTGATCTAGCTGAAAAACCTTTTCAGCAACTTCCGTATCCGTAGTACTTACCTTCGATTCTGCCTTTAACGTAGCAGTGGCGAAATGCAATACACTCATAGATAACAGATCTTGTTTATCCCGGACAGCATACGCATCCTGAAATTCCTTGATCCTGTCGTTAATCAATTTAGCTGCCCTCCGTATCACTTCCTCCTCTTCCTGGTTAATCTTTAATGGATAAACCCGGTCAGCAATATTTATTTTTATGGAGATTTCTCCCATTTGAGCTTGTTTCACTAGGTGTTATTTTTTAAGCAACACCATACACTTGTCAATTTCGGTTACAAATTCGCTAATTTTTTGCTTGATGTCAAGAGTTTTTTCGTTATCCCCTTCCAAGGAGCGAGCCAACTTGAGTGCCTTAACACGCTCCTCGAGGTCCTGATTCAACTTTTTGCTTGTTTCAACAGCTACCTTAAGGGTTTCATTTTCTAGTTTCAACGAGTCGTTCTCTTCCTGCAAAACGGCACAAAGCTCAATAAGCCTGGCTGTTTTATCAAGAACTTGTGTTAATTGATCGGCGACTCTCGACATGTTTAATCCGTTGCAGAAACAGTTTTACTTGCGGACCACTGCACCTGCTTCTTTTTCTAAATTTAACATTAATTTTTGCATGATGGCATCAATTTGTTTGTCGGTCAAGGTTTTTTCCTCGTCCTGCAAAACAAAGCTTAAGGCATACGACTTTTTATCGGCCGGTAGTTTATCTCCCTGATACACATCAAACACATTTACTTCTTTTAATAAGCTTCTCTCGGTTTTTAAGCTGATTTGTTTCAACTTTTCGAAGCTTACTGAACGATCAATCAGTAGGGAGAGATCGCGTTTTACTGCCGGAAATTTAGACACCTCCCGATAGGTAATTTTATTATTTCTGATACTTTTCAGGACCAAATCCCAATCGAATTCGGCATAAAAAACTTCTCCGTCTATATCCAATTGTTTTAGAAACTTAGACGAAACAGAGCCGAATTGAACCAAAGACTTCTCTCCCTTTACATAAGCTAAACCATAAGCCAGGGCATTCAAATCACTTTCTTTGGTTGTTAAATTGGCAATATCCAATTTTTTCACCAAGGCATCTACCGCCGCTTTCAATTGGTAAAAGTTCACCGCTGTCGCGGGTTGATTCCATTGCGGATTCAGTTTCTTGCCACACATGAAAACCGATAAGCGCTGATGCTCCTGGTATCCTCCGTCCTGATCTTTCAAGAAATAGATTTTCCCAAATTCATACAATTTCAGATCCGGATTTTTACGGTTTTGATTGTAAACTACAGCCTCCAAACCCGAGAAAAGTAAGGTTTGACGCATCGTGTCCAAATCGCTACTCAAGGGATTCAACAAACGAACGGCACGCTCCGGATCGGTGGCATAAGCTGAACTCGTTAATGAATTAGCCAGAATCTCCTGAAACCCATTGGCGCTTAACCAATCGGCTACTTGATTTTGAACGGCCTCCTTATCCGGTTTTACCGCATAATTTAACGAAGCCCGAATTTGGCTCGGGATTTCGACATTATTATAGCCGTAAATGCGCAAAATTTCCTCAATTACATCCACTTCGCGGGTAACATCAACACGATATGCCGGCACTTTGAGTTCCAAACCCTCTTCAGTTTCTTTAGTAATCTCGATTTGCAGTGCAGTAATTATCGATTTGATAGTTTCAGACCCAATCTGTTTCCCAATTAAACGGTTCACATGTTGATAGCTTACACTAATTTCGAATGGTGTTACTGGATTAGGATAGAAATCAGCAACCTCAGAAGAGATCTCGCCACCAGCAACTTCTTTAATCAATAAAGCAGCTCTTTTAAGCGCCAAAAGGGTCATTTCCGGGTCAGTACCACGCTCAAAACGGAACGAGGCATCGGTTTTTAAACCGTGTCTTTTGCTGGTTTTACGCACACTTACTGAGTTGAAATAAGCGCTTTCTAAAAAGATGGTTTTAGTAGCCGCACTTACTCCTGATTTGATTCCGCCAAATACACCAGCCATACACATTGGGCCTTCAGCATCGCAAATCATCAAATCTTGGGCTGATAATTTACGCTCAACTTCATCTAAGGTTGTGAAAGAAGTGCCTTCGGCACATTTTTTAACCAACACTTTCCCTCCCCTAATTTGTTCGGCATCAAAAGCATGCAAGGGTTGTCCTAATTCGTGCAAAACGTAATTGGTTACGTCTACTACGTTATTGATTGGTCGAACACCAATTACATTCAATTTATTTTTTAGCCAATCCGGCGATTCTGTAACCTGCACACCGCTAATAGTTACCGATGTATAACGAGGACAAGCTGCTAGATCCTCTATGCTTACCGGAATGCTGAGTTTTTCTGAATCCTTTTTGAAAGCCGAAACATCGGGCAAGGTATAACTAGACCGTAAATAAGCCGCTAAATCGCGGGCTACGCCTAAATGGGAGGCAGCATCGGCTCTATTTGGTGTTAACCCGATCTCGAACACGTAATCATCCTCCAGTTTGAAATAGTGTTTCGCTAAAGATCCAATTTCAGCAGTGGCATCCAAGACCATAATCCCATCGTGATTGGTTCCTAAGCCAATCTCATCCTCGGCACAAATCATTCCTTGAGAAAGCTCACCTCTGATTTTTGAATTTTTAATGGTAAACGGCTCGCCATTGCTTGGATATATTTGGGTACCATCCAAAGCCACTACCACTTTTTGCCCCGCAGCTACGTTATTTGCCCCGCAAACAATTTGCAGGTCTTCGCCCGTTCCAACATCTACTTTGGTTATTTTCAGTCGGTCTGCATTTGGATGTGGAATGCAATCTTTCACTAAACCAATCACTAAACCGTCCAAGCCACCAGGCACAGCCAACACTTTTTCCAAACTCTCTACTTCCAAACCAATATCGGTGAGGATCAATGAAATTTCATCGGGAGTTTTATCGGTAGCAATGAATTGTTTTAACCAGGTGTACGATATCTTCATGACTGCAAAACGGGTAAACAGCAAAGATATAAATTTTGCAGGCTTAGCCTAGTGCAAATTTAGGCTCAAACCCATCAAATCAAGCCTTGATCGGCAAAACTCAGGTATCCATGATCGGTAAAAATCAGATGATCCAATACCTGTAAATCAAGCAATTGTGCTCCGGATACGATTTTTTGGGTGAGTTCTACATCAGCTTTACTGGGCGTTAAATTACCTGAGGGATGATTGTGAGCCAGTAAAATAGCCGCTGCATGGTGCAACAAAGCAATATTGAAAATGATTTTCGGATCGGCAATGGTGCCCGATTGACCACCCTTGCTGATCAAATGCTTAGACAGCACTGCATGCGATCGATTGAGCAAAATAAGCCAGAATTCTTCGTGTGGTAAATCGGAAAAATAAGGATGCAAAAGCTCAAAAGCGTCTCTGCTATGTCCAATTTTAGGCTTTTGAGCACTCTGTTGCTCTTTTCTACGTCTGCCAAGTTCTAAAGCTGCAATGATGCTAATGGCTTTTGCTTCGCCAATACCTTTAAATTTTGAAAGTTCCTGAACACTTAGCTTACCCAGCTGATTGAGGTCGTTGGCTTGAGCACTCAAAATCCGCTTGCTTAACTCAACCGCCGATTCTTGTTTAGTTCCTGAACCAATTAGTATGGCAATCAATTCGGCGTCGGTTAAACTACGCCGGCCTTGTTGCATCAATTTTTCCCGAGGTCTATCTTCCTCTTTCCAAGATTTGATACTGATGTTGCCAGCCTCATAGTTCATATTCTAAACTACGAAAAAGCACTAAAAAAGAAAAGGTGTTAATTAAAAATTAACACCTTTTCGTATAAATTGATAACAAAGCTTATTTTAAACCGTTTACGAATTTGGTCAGTTTAGATTTGTTGTTAGCTGCTTTGTTTTTGTGGATCACATTCTTTTTAGCTAGTCTATCGAGCATAGAAATTACTTTACTCAACAATGGAGTAGCTGCTTTTTTAGAAGTAGTTTCACGTAATTTCTTGATCGCGTTTCTGGTAGTTTTTGCCTGATAGCGATTGCGTAAACGCTTAGCTGCGTTTGCTCTGATTCTCTTGATGGACGATTTATGATTTGCCATTATTCTTTAGCTGTTCTTTTTAAGGACTGCAAATATAGGCTGATGTTTTTTAAAATACAAACGTTTATAAAATTAATCTCGCTTTAAACATGAATCGTAAGGTATTAAGAGATATAGTATTACTTTACTTCCTGCTCATTTGCAGCTCCTGGGGCTTTTTTGCGCATCAAAAAATCAATCATTTAGCTGTTTTTACCTTACCCAGAGGCATGATTAAATTTTACAAATCAAACATCGATTTTCTTACTGCGCATGCTGTAGACCCCGATAAAAGACGTTATTCAGATTCTTTGGAGGCCCCGCGTCACTTTCTGGATGCAGATCGGTATGGTAACAGACCTTTTGAAACCATTCCGGAAAAATGGAACGAGGCGATAACAAAATTCGGAGAAGATAGTTTACAGGCCAATGGGACTGTACCCTGGGTAATAGAACGGAATTATTACGCTTTGGTAAAGGCTTTTAAAGAGCGTGATTCGCTGAAAATACTACATTATTCTGCCGATTTAGGGCATTATATTGGAGATGCCCATGTTCCTTTACACACTACCGAAAATTACAACGGCCAACTTAGCGGACAAACCGGCATTCATGGATTCTGGGAGAGTCGGCTACCGGAACTTTTTTCTACAGAATACGATTTTGTAGTAGGCAAAGCAGTTTACATTGAAAATCCCTTGCACAAAGCATGGGAAATTGTCAAAAACACCTACAGTTACAAAGATTCTGTTTTAGTAATTGAGGCCCGATTAACAAAACAATTTCCTAAAGATCAAAAATACGGGTTCAGTCTACGTAATGGCAGACTTGAGCGTAATTACTCAGAAGCCTTTTCTAGAGCCTACCATCGAGCCTTAAATGGAATGGTTGAACAACAAATGCGTGCTGCAATTTTAGCTATTGGGAGTTTTTGGTATTCGGCTTGGGTAGATGCCGGGCAGCCAAATCTTCGCCATTTAGTTCGAAAAGAGCCAAATGCTGAAGAAAATAAAAAGATTGCGGAAGATGAACAACATTACCTGAAAGGCAAAGCCAAGGGCAGGCCAGAGAATGAATAAACTAGGATTTACTAAACTTTGGCTTTAGCGCCGCATAAACTGCCGGCAATAAAGAAACGATAATAATGCCCAGCACAACCAATGAGAAGTGTTGTTTAACCAGGGGTAAATTACCAAAGAAGAAGCCCAAAACGAGAAAGCTCACAATCCAGCTCAATCCACCTATAAAATTATACAGTGAATATTTATTGATAGGCATATGCCCTACTCCGGCTACGAAAGGTGCTACCGTTCTGAAAATGGGCAAAAACCTGGAAAATATTACGGCTTTTGCTCCGTGTTGCTCAAAAAAAGCTTGTGTTTTTTGATAGTACTCCAATTTCAGAATTCGATTTTCTGGCTTGAATACTTTTTTACCAAAATGCGATCCGAGATAATAATTGAGGGTATTACCCAAAACGGCGGCAATCAATAATAAAAAGGCCAGCAAATACAAATTGAGGCCTGTATCGCCCTTGGCAACGAGTGCACCGGCTGCAAATAACAAGGAATCTCCGGGAAGAAAAGGGGTTACTACGAAACCAGTTTCTGCAAAAATGATCAAAAACAGGATCAAGTAGGTCCAGGTTTGGTACTCACTAACAATGCTCACCAAATGCTGATCGATATGCAGTATAAAATCAAAGATGAAGGAGATGATTTCCAAAATCAGGTATTTAAAAACGTCCAAAAATAAAAATATCACAGGGATTACCTGTGATATTTTTAGAAAACTATCTAAGATCTGTAGTTTTACTGACGAATTTAATAGACACTGTACGCCAAATTAGGCATAGCTGTTCAGCATAACAGGCATAACCAACATCAATACATTCTCGTTTTCATTGTTAGTTTGCGGAACCAATAAACCGGCACGGTTCGGAGTGCTCATTTCTAGAGTAACTTCATCTCCTTCCAAATTACTCAACATTTCAATCAAGAATTTGGCATTAAAGCCAATTTCCATGTCTTCTCCTTGGTACTGGCAGCTTAAACGCTCATGTGCTTCATTTGAAAAATCAACATCTTCAGAGGAGATATTTAATTCGCTACCGTTTATTTTTAAGCGAACCTGATGCGTGGTTTTATTCGCAAAAATCACTACGCGACGCAATGAATTCAGGAACATGCCACGATCAATGGTCAATTTATTTGGATTAGTTTGCGGAATTACTGCTTCGTAATCCGGATAACGTTCGTCAATTAAGCGACAGATAAGGTTAATGTTTCCAAAACGAAAAAATGCACTGGTGCTATTGTATTCTATACTAACGGCCACATCTTCAGTTGGCAACGATGATTTTAGCAGATTTAATGCTTTTTTAGGCAATATAAACGCTGCACTTGCCTCTGATTTGGTATCCATTCTGCGGTAACGCACCAATTTGTGCGCATCGGTTGCCACAAAAGTGATGTTCTGAGGACTCAACTGGCAATAAACACCGGTCATGGCTGGACGCAAATCGTCATTGCTAACCGCAAAAATGGTTTTGTTTATGGCTTCAGCCAATACCGAAGCAGGCATCATCACCGATGATGCATTTTCAACCATCGGAATTTTCGGGAAATCTTCTCCGTTCTCTCCACTCAATTTGTACTTTCCATCGCCAGCAGAAATTTCAATGGCATAGGTCTGCGTATCCACACTGAACGCCACCGGCTGATCGGCCAATGTTTTCAGCGTTTCCAATAGGATTTTAGAAGGTATAGCTACTTTACCGTCTTCTTTCGACTCAACAGCCAGAGAAGTGGTCATACTGGTTTGCAAATCAGTAGCAGAAATCGTCAATTGACCATCTTTGATTTCAAAAAGGAAATTCTCCAAAATGGGCAATACGGTACTGCTGCTGGAAGCACCATTTACAGCTTGCAGCTGCTTGAGTAAAGTTGATGTTGAAACAATGAATCTCATACCTAACAATCGCTAAATTAAATTCAAAAATAGAAAATTTAACTGGTATACCTTCTTTTGCGATACCAATGTTGAAAAAATCCAAAAATTGCTAACAATACCAAGGGTAAGAGGATGTTAAATGCTTGCCAAAACCGTTTTTCGGCACGAATACGAGCCTTGTCTAACAATCGGATTTTAATTTCTTTATTTCTTAGACTGATTAACTCTGGATCACCGGCCAAGTAATCTGCTATATTGAGTAAAAAAGCCTTATTTCCGTATTCCTGCTGGGTATATTTATCGTAACCTAGAGGATAAACCGAACCATCGGCACCCACTTGATTTTTGAGGAAATCGCCATCGGAAAGTACAAGCATTTTTGCAGGTTTAGCACTACCCGATATGCTAAAACTTTCGTCGATGCTCTCCGGTAAGGGGCGATTTTGAAATACCGAAGGAAAAACACCTTCCAAAAACACACCCACGGGCAGCGCTTTTCCGGTAAAACTTTCCGGATCGGGCTGCTGTTCTACCATTTGCAGCGAAATAAGCGCTGGAACAGGCATGGGTTTACTGTATGGAGAACTTGTTAACAGAATCGACTTTCGGATTCCTTTTCTGGCAATGGTATCGATTGTGCTGGCAAATTCCATCCGGATCCCGTTTAGGTTTTTAACTAGCGGATGCCTGGGCTGTGGCATAATGATGGGGTAAAAAAGCCAGGGCACCAGTTGAATTTGACTCTGACCGCCCATATTGCCCACGTTCAATGGAATTTGCGCACAGTTCAAATCGGTAATCAAGTCGTAATTAATTCTGATTCCGTAGGTGAACAACATGTCATCCAAGTTGAGTTTTTTGGCAAAGGTCAATTGTTCGGCTTTGCCTTTCAAACTGTCCAGATCGGCATTTACCTGATCAATTGCCCACAATAGATGTCCGCCCCGACTAATAAAATAATCCAGTTTGTATTTTTCAGCCTCCGTAAATTCCAGATCGGGTTTGGGAACAATCAACAAGTCTATTTTATCCAATCCAGCAGATTGAATACTTTTTAGCTCTACCCGACCAACTTCATAGGCATCCTGCAGCGAATTCATGGCATCCTGTAATTGCAAATCGCTCAATTCACCATGACCTTCTGTAAAACCGATACGCGGTTTCTTCGTTCTGTTCAATTTACTCAGTGCACTTGCAAAACTGTATTCCAGATTTTGAATCGAATTATTCAAGACCTCTTCAGGACTAGCTCCCACCCGATTTTGCAATAGCGAAAGGGCAATCTTTCTACCTTGATATTCAACCAGTGCAGCTGGAAAGATGGTTTTTTGGGTCAGGCCATCTTCTGTTTTCACACTTAAGTTTGTGGGCTCGATTCCCAGAGCATACAGCTCGGCCATTCTTTTTTCTTGATCGGCGGCAGCACCCTGCATCGGGTTTTCTAAGGTGATTGCAATTCCCTTATTGGCATAGGCATCAAAATCACGCACTAAATCTTGGGTAGCCCTGCTAAGTTGTTTAAATCCTGAAGGCAAATCACCAGTTAAAAACAAGGTTACCCTCACCTCCTGCTTCAAACTACCCAATAAATTCTTGGTTGGTTGAGAAAGCGTAAATCTTTTTTCGGCCGTAAAATCAAAGCGGACGAAATAAAGCATTGAGAAACTATTGACTCCAAGAAACAACGTAAGAAATAAGGCATAACGCAAGTTTTGCTTCCGACTCATCCAGACGTTGTGACTGAATTTCGCTAAGGCGAAAAGGAGGAATAAGACAATCAGATCAACAAAGAAAACCAGATCACGCGTATCCAACACCCCCCTGCTGAGGGACTGGTAATGTTGCTGAATGCTCAGATTGGGCAAAAATCCTTCTATAAATGAAAAACCCGGCCAAGTGCTGATCAGATCAAAACCATCGAAACACAAAAAAGAAAGCAAGGCCGCCCAAATGAAAGCAATAACTTGGTTTTTAGTCAACGATGAACTGAAAATCCCGATTGCAGTAAATACAGCAGACAACAAAAGCAGGCCCAGATAGGAACCCAACGTGGCGCCTAGATCCAAATTACCCTTTGCGAGCCCCAATTGATAAATGCTAAAGCCATAGAAAAAAGTAGGTAGAATACTCAGCCAAACCATGCTTAAGGCTGCCAAATATTTAGCGCCTATAATTTTGACCAAGCCTATTGGACGGGTAATTAACAATTCTAGCGTTCCATCTTTGAGTTCTTCGGTAATAGAACGCATGCATAGTGCAGGAATAAGGAGTAAAAAAAGGTAAGGACTCAGACTAAACAAAGGCTCCAAACTGGCATAGCCGGAACTTAAAACGCTCGAATCGGGTAAAATCCAAAGAAAAATACCCGTAAGCACCAGATATACCGACACTACCAAATAGGCAATCTGCGAACTAAAAAAAGCGGCTAATTCTTTCCGAAATAAAGCAAACACTAGGGTAATTTTGTTCCGAAAATAACTAATTATTTACAACAAAAAGGCCTCTCCAAAAATGGAAAGGCCTAAAAGTTAGCCGGGATAGGGTTTACTTACCTAAATGCCATTTTACGCCTAGGGTTGGACTTTGAATAATACCAGAATTATCTTTGTTATTGTTGAAAATTTTTAAATCTAATGAGCTAGATTTGATTCCATCAGTTTTAGATGCGTGGTAGTATAAACCACCCATATCGAGTTCTATGCTTATCTTATTACTTGGAAAAAAGGCAAAAGCAGAAATTAGCTCAACTCCAAAACCATTGTTTTTAATATCCACCGGATTACCGTTAGTCAAGGTTTGTTTCACTGAACTAACTGGGATTTGAAGTTTTCCAATGAATTTAAACTTGGCAGAAAGAGGTATGTAATATCTTAGCGTTGGACTAAGATAGAGAGATGATGCTTTGTCTGTTTCAATTCCATCCACTTTATTTTTTTCCATTCCGAATCCAAGCATTAATCCTGTTGACACGTTTTCTGAAATAAAATAGGCTATTTCCGGATGTAGACCGATGAGATTATGTTTGTATTCTGATGTTCCATTATCATTATTATAGGAAGAAAAACTCAAAGCCGGCCCCACCAGCCATTTGCCTTTTGCCGTTGGTGAGCTCATGGGCATACTCGTAGTTGCTGGTTTTTCTACAGAGATCGCATTTTTGGTTTGTGCCGTAACAGACATGACAACAGTGGTGAGCACCACTGCACTTAGTACTAATTTTTTCATAACAATAAGTTTAATTGTGTAATTAACTGTTTAGTCAACTATTTCTCAATAACGGCCTGGAGAACGACTTATTGTATAGCGCTACAAAAACAAAAGGCCTTTCGGAATCCGGAAGGCCTTTTGTTTAAAAAACGAGTCTTAAATTACTTTTTAAAGTGGATTTGGAAACCTACTCCCAATCCGAATGTACCTGGAAAATCTCCCATTTTGTCGTAATTAGCACCAAATTCCATGGCAACTGATTTGTTCAAGAAAGCAGCATAACCTAATGAGCCACCCCAAGTAAATTCAGAATCCATAGAACCTAACATTGCTTTAGCAAATAGTTTACCATTCTCTTTTTTACCGAAATATGGTTTCAGGTAAGCACCAACATTGGTTACACTACCATCACCATAATCGCTAATACTCAAAAGGGCACCAATTGCTAGGTTGTCTTTTACAAAAGTACCTAAGCTTGGGCTGATGTTCCAAGTGGTGTTACCATCTGTTGAATTAAATCCGGCACTACCGCCAAGTAGCATCGTTCCTTTTTGAGTTTGTGCAGAAGCAGCAAAAGCCATAACTGCAAGTACGAAAGTAGAAAGCAAAAACTTTTTCATGTTTTGTTTTTTGGGTTAATAATTGGTTGAATTAACAACATAAAATTACCCAGCATGAATATTTATAATTAATAGTTATTGCTTAGTACTTATTAACAATCGTTGAAAAAGTCTGCTTTTATTGAAATTATAATTTTAAGATTTGAAAAAGCCTATTTCATCTTCCCCGGCAAATAAATCTGAAAGCCAAAAGCCAAGCCTAAGCCCGAGTCGCCGCTGGAAGAAGAAATATCAGCTCTGGTAAACGTATAACCCAAGGTACCTTCAATGGCCACATTTCGGGCAATGAAATGTGCATATCCTCCTCTTAAACCTAGCATTAATGAGACGGGAAGATCTTCTTCGCTATTTTTCTTATGGCTACCATTAATACCTAAACTACCTTCACCGAACCATCTACCGGTACGGGTAGCGGTTTCCGGAAAGTAATAGCGAATAAATGGTGCAACACCATAATTAACGGTAGAACCTCCCTTATAAAAACTTAAACCGATAGTCCCTTGTCCGCCAATAGCGATATTATCTCTAAAAAAATAACCCAATTTGGGATCTACATTAAACTGGAAGGTTTTCGTAGAAAAATTATACCCAGTAGATCCGATACTGCCCCCTACCAACCATCTACCCTGCCTAATTGGTGCATCGCCAACATTAGCTGAGGTTTGCGGAGTGGTTAGCTGAGCATGGATTGAGGCACATGTGCCCATAAAAAAGAAAAAGCATAAACAAATAGTTTTCATAGGTGTGTGTTTTAGTGAAACATAATCAAACAGCCTGCAAAGGCTAGCTTATGTTGTATTAACACGACCCCTGATTAAATGTTTAAGCTAATTTATGAGCTTGTCAGCTGAGTGAAGATCTGCTCCAGACTCTTCCCTTGATTACTTTTCAGCAATTCTGCTTTCGATTGATCTGCTTTGAGCTGACCCCTAGAGATGATTACGAATTGCTCACAAATGGCTTCTGCCTCTTGCATGATGTGTGTAGAGAGCAAAACGGTTTTGGTCTTACCCAATTCCTGAATAAGATTTCGGATATCGATGATTTGATTGGGATCCAGACCTGAAGTAGGCTCATCTAAAATGAGTACCTGCGGATCGTGGATAATGGCCTGAGCCAAACCAACTCGTTGCCGATAACCTTTAGATAGGGAGCCAATACGTTTGTGTTGCTCATCGCCCAATCCGATTTGCTCAATTACTTGGGCAATTCGTGAGTTTTTATTTTCGATGCGATACACATCAGCCATAAAAGCCAGGGCTTCTTTCACGTACAAATCCAAATAAAGCGGATTATGCTCCGGCAGATACCCCATACACCTTTTCACTTCCATGTCTTGTTTAACAATATCGAGGCCACAGATGCTAGCTGTGCCCGAATCCGGAAGCAAAAAACCTGTCAGCATTTTCATCGTGGTTGATTTACCGGCACCGTTTGGACCCAAGAAGCCCACAACCTTGCCTGGTGAGGCACTGAATGAAAGTTGATCTACAGCTTTTTGTTCTCCGTAGCTTTTTGAAAGGTTTTCGACGCTGATCACTTCTTATCGTTATTGAATTCCAAAGTTAAGCGATTTCGGCAATAACCTGAGCCGGACTTTGATTCCATTACGGCTAATTCAAAAATCGGTTTATCTTTGCAAAACCATGAGCAAGAGTAAAGACGAACTTTTCAAACAAGTGATTTCCCATGCCAAAGAGTATGGCTTTGTATTCCCATCTAGCGAGATTTACGACGGATTAAGTGCCGTATACGACTATGGGCAATTGGGTGCAGAACTCAAAAATAACCTAAAAACCTATTGGTGGAAAAGCATGGTGCAGATGCACGAAAACATAGTAGGTATTGATTCTGCTATTTTCATGCACCCCAAAGTTTGGAAAGCCTCCGGCCACGTGGATGGATTTAACGATCCGATGATCGATAACAAAGATTCTAAAAAACGCTACCGTGCCGATCAGCTCATTGAAGACAAAATTGCTCGCTACCAAAAGGATGGCAAAGCAGCTAAAGCCGAAGCCTTACAACAAGAAATTGATGCCGCATTAGAGGCAGATAACCTTGCAGCATTAAAAGATATAATTGAAAAACATGAGATTGTTTGTCCGGTATCGGGCACTCGCAACTGGACAGATGTACGCCAGTTCAACTTGATGTTTGCTACCCGAATGGGCGCTATGGCCGAAGGTTCGGATGAAGTTTACCTGCGCCCGGAGACTGCCCAGGGTATTTTTGTAAACTTCTTGAATGTACAGAAAAGTGGAAGAATGAAAATCCCTTTCGGGATTGCCCAAATTGGTAAGGCTTTCCGAAATGAGGTGATTGCTCGCCAGTTCATCATGCGTATGCGGGAGTTTGAACAAATGGAAATGCAATTCTTTGTAAAACCGGGTACCGAAATGGAATGGTACACCTATTGGAAAGAAGCTCGGTTGAACTGGCACAAAGCCATGGGTATTCCTGCCGAAAAATACCGCTACCACGACCATACCAAACTGGCGCATTATGCCAACGCAGCAGTAGATATTGAGTTTGAATTCCCATTCGGCTTTAAAGAAGTAGAAGGGATTCATAGCCGAACCGATTTCGACTTGAGCCAACATCAAGAATTCTCGGGTAAAAAAATGCAGTATTTCGATACCGAGATGAATCAGAATTACGTGCCTTACGTAATTGAGACGTCTATTGGTTTAGATCGTTTGTTCTTATTGACTTTATGCAGTGCTTTTGAGGAACAAGACCTTAGCACCGACGAAAAGCAAGACAGCCGTACCGTACTTCACATCCACCCGGCTTTGGCTCCGGTAAAAGCTGCTATTTTACCATTGACTAAAAAAGACGGCTTGCCAGAAAAAGCCCGTGAAATCATGGACCGCTTAAAACTGGATTACTACCTGCATTACGACGAAAAAGACTCTATTGGTAAGCGTTACCGTCGTCAGGATGCAATTGGTACACCGTTCTGCATCACCATTGATCATCAAAGTTTAGAGGACAATACCGTTACCATTCGCCATCGCGATAGCATGGAACAAGAACGTGTTTCGGCTAACGATCTTGAAAAAATTATTGGCGATTTGGTAAGCTGGAAAAACCTGCTTAATTAAAAATCCTGATGCAAACGGCTCTATTTTTTCTGTTTGCACTCATTTGTGAAATCTTAGGTACAGTGGCGGGTTTTGGCTCGTCGGTGATTTTTGTTCCACTGGCAGAATTTTTTTATTCGGCAAGTTTGGTACTATCGCTTACTTCCATCCTGCATGTATTTAGCAATACGTCTAAGGTTTGGTTGTTTTGGAAGCATATCGACCGGAGATTATTTCTGCTCTACGGAATTCCGAGCTTGATTTTAACGATAATTGGCGCTTATTTAACCGGCATTTACGCGTTTGAGTACATCGAATGGGGGCTATCCATATTTCTCATCATTTTCAGCCTTCTCTTCCTACTATACCCGCATCTCAAACTGAAAGCATCCAATACGAATGCTATCCTCAGCGGAGGAGTTGCTGGTTTTTTAGCAGGCTTTATGGGCACCGGCGGGGCAATTAGAGGAATGAGTTTAGTAGCCTTCGACTTGGGTAAAAGTGCTTTTGTAGGCACATCTGCAGCTATTGATTTTGGTGTAGATTTAAGCAGAATGCTGATCTATTTTCAGAATGGTTTTTTTGAAACCAGCTACCTAATCTACATTCCTTTACTATTTATAGCGTCATTCCTTGGCTCTTATTTAGGAAAACAACTACTTCACCGCATCTCTCAAGAAGGCTTTAAAAAACTGGTTTTGTTATTGCTTTTAGCCATCGGCATTGCCATGTTGGTTAAATTAAATTCAGTTTCTTAAAACCTACTAAGGACAGATTTAAGCTATATTTGTATCCAATTCCTAAACCAGATGGGCTTTACTAAACCCCTGCAAACAAACGTTTACACTGCGGCTATCATCCGTTTTTTATTCATGATGGTCTTGTTTTCCATCTGCCGGATTGCATTTTATGCGCTAAATCACGATTTGTTTGCGCCTATTGGTTTATCCAGATTTTTGGTAATGATGTTTGGCGGCTTACAATTTGATGTGGCTGCGCTACTGTACCTCAACATTATTTTTATTCTCTTACAAATTATACCATTACCTTTCCGCTACCGCGATGGCTACCAGTTGTTTTGTAAATGGATATTTATACTCACAAACAGCCTGGGCCTGATGCTCAATTTTATAGATTTTGCCTATTACCGATTTACCCTAAAACGAACAACTGCCACAGTTTTTAGTCAGTTTAGCAACGAACAGAACAAGTTTAAACTAGCCCTAGATTTTTTAACAGATTACTGGTACTTGCTTGTTATTTACCTACTGCTCATCTGGGGATTGATTAAGCTTTACGATTGGATCAAAGTCAAAAAACAAGATTTTAGCTGGGTTTTATTGCTGAGAGATCTAGCTCTGATGGTGTTATTTGCCGGTTTAACCGTAGTAGGGGTTCGGGGCGGATGGCGCCACAGCACCCGCCCAATCACCTTGAGCAATGCCGGCGAATTTGTTGAGCAGCCTGAGGAGACAAGCATTGTACTGAATACGCCGTTCTGCATTATCCGGACGCTACGCATTAGCGCCTTAGAGCAAGTCAACTATTTCGAAGAGCAGCAACTGGAAACGATCTATTCGCCTATCCATCCGGCCAATAGCGGTCCTTTTAAACCTTTAAATGTAGTGGTTCTAATTGTAGAGAGTTTGGGCAAGGAGCATATTGGTGCATTGAATCGAGAATTGGACAATGGAAAGTATAAAGGCTATACTCCATTTATTGATTCGCTGGTGGAGCAAAGTTTAACTTTCAAGTACACCTTGGCCAATGGTCGTAAATCCATTGACGCCTTACCATCCATTTTATCAGGGATTCCATCCATTAACGAACCCTTTGTATTAACACCCTATTCCAGTAACCGGACCAATGCCTTGCCCAAATTATTAAAAGAGAAAGGATATCATACCGCCTTTTTCCACGGTGCGCCAAATGGTTCGATGGGCTTTTCCGCGTATACCAAACTTGCGGGCATCGATCATTATTACGGCAAAACCGAGTACAATAACGATGCAGATTTCGACGGGATGTGGGGAATTTGGGATGAACCCTTCATGCAGTACATGGCCAAAAGCCTCAATAACTTTAAGCAACCGTTTTTTAGCGCTTTCTTTTCTACCTCTTCGCACCATCCGTTTAAGGTGCCTGAGCAGTATACCGGAAAATTCTCAAAAGGACCGTTGGAAGTTCAGGAATGTATCGGCTATACCGATATGGCCCTTAAAAAGTTTTTTGAAACTGCTTCAAAAATGCCTTGGTTCAAGAATACGCTTTTTGTACTAACCGCCGATCATGCAACGGTTTCCCATTTTCCCGAGTATCAAAATGCCGTCGGGTATTACGCTATCCCTATTCTATTTTACTATCCCGGAGGAAATCTAAAAGGCAAACTGGATAAAACCGTTCAACAGATCGATATCATGCCCACGGTATTGAACTACCTGAATTACGATAAACCCTATTTTTCGTATGGTTTTGATGCTTTTGATCAGCAGAATGATAATTTTGCGCTGAACAATAACGAAGGTTCATACCGTTTGTACTGGAAAGATTATGTGCTGTTTAGTGATGGTAAAAAAACAAATGGGGTGTATGCGTTTAAGAAAGATCGATTACTGCAGCACAATTTGCTCGGCAAATTGCCCGCACAATCAGAAATGGAAAAACGTTTAAAAGCATTCATCCAACAGTACAATAACCGGATGATCCAAAATCAATTGACCGCAAACTAAGCACATGCGAAAAGCAGCCCTGGCCTTCATCGACTTTTTTCATAATCCGTTCTCCAAATGGATACCACAATCAACATTCAGGTATCTGGTAACCGGAAGTACAACCGCAGGAATGGGCGTAGTAGTCTACTTTATCGTCTACAATTTCATTCTCAGAAAACAAGGATTTCACCTTACCTTCGTCTTTGTGAGTGGACCAATTGCTGCTCTACTATTGGAACTGTGCATTACGTTTCCGATGGGTTTTTTACTCAACAAATACTTGGTTTTTACTGAATCTACGCTCAGAGGCCGTATTCAATTGTTCAGGTATGGCATGATTGTAAGCATCAATATTTTACTCAACTATGTATTGATTAAGTTCATGGTTGAGCTTTTGAATTTCTATCCTACGGTATCCAAATTTATCACTACGGTTATCATCGCCATTTTTAGCTATTTCACACAGAAAAACTTCAGTTTCGGAAAGAAAACGAAATAAATACCCGGTGTTTTTGTTGTGGATTTGGGCATCGAAGTGTAATTTAGTATCATCAAAAAAATAGCTTCAATGAGCGACTTCAACGACTTTAATAATCCGCAAGTTGCCAATCTACCTAAGCACTTAAAACAGTTTATTGTAGAGCAACACTACGAACATTATACTCCTGTAGATCATGCCGTTTGGCGCTATGTAATGCGTCAGAATTACAGTTATTTGAAAGATGCTGCCTACTATCCCTACATCCCGGGTTTAGAAAAAGCCGGTCTGACCATTGAGAAGATTCCGTCTTTACAAGAAATGAATGATGCCCTGGGTAAAATTGGCTGGGGAGCGGTTACGGTAGATGGATTTATCCCTCCAGTAGCTTTTATGGAATACCAGGCGTACCGGGTTTTAGTTATTGCAGCAGATATCCGTCAGTTAAACCACATTGAATACACCCCTGCTCCCGATATTATTCACGAATCGGCAGGGCATGCACCCATTATTGGCGATACCGATTACAACCAATACCTGAGTTATTTTGGTTCAATTGGAGCAAAAGCCATTTTTTCCTATCGGGATTTTGAATTGTACGAAGCTATCCGTCACCTGTCTATATTAAAGGAAATGCCCGATGCAGATCCGGCCGAGATTAGTAAAGCGGAGAAAAAAGTAGCCTATTGTCAAGAAAATTTAGGTGAACCTTCTGAAATGGCCTTATTGAGTCGGTTGCATTGGTGGACGGTTGAATATGGATTGATTGGCAGTTTAGAAGATCCGAAAATTTACGGTGCCGGCTTGCTCTCATCTATCGGTGAAAGTTCATCGTGCATGAAACCGGAGGTTAAAAAGCTACCCTACACCATTGATGCGGTAAATTACTCCTACGATATTACGAAGCCACAACCTCAGTTATTTGTAACGCCAACCTTCCAAAACTTGATTGATGTTCTGGAGCAGTTTGCCGATACGATGGCTTTCCGCAAAGGTGGAACCGAGAGTGTATTGAAAGCAATTGAATGTAAAAATCCATGTACAGTGGTTTACAGTTCGGGCTTGCAAGTTAGTGGCGTGTTTACCGATGTGGGCTTTGATCCACAAAACCAAACAATATTTATCAAAACTAGCGGACCAAGCGCCTTGGCGTTTAACCAGAAAGAACTGCCTGGCCATGGTAAAGATTACCATCAACACGGTTTTTCATCGCCAGTAGGCAAATTAAAACACAGCAAAAAAGCTTTAGAAAACCTTAGCGATGCTGATTTAGCTGCAATGGGTATTGAAAAAGCTAAGCGTGCTCAACTTCATTTTGAAAGTGGCATTACGGTTTCTGGAAAAGTAGAAAGCTGGCTTCGTCAGGAGGAAAAACTTCTCCTAATTACATTTAGCGATTGCACAGTGAAAGATGCTGACGGTAGAATTTATTTTGAGCCAAGCTGGGGAATTTACGATATGGCTGTAGGCGAAAACATCACATCTGTATTTAATGGTGCAGCAGACAAAGATGCCTTTGAAGAAATCGCCTTAGTGTCTAAAACCGGTACTTATCATCCGGAATACGATACTAAAACCAAGAATTATCAAACCTTATTCCAAAACGTTCGGGATTGCCGCGAAAAAGGAGGCGATACTACACAATTGAAAGAGATTTGGAAAGCCTTGAGAACAGACCATCGCGAAGATTGGCTATGTGCTATGGAGATTCTTGAAATTTTAGAGAACAAGCAAGTATTGCCTGAATTGGCAAAAGAAATCCGTATTTACTTAGAACTGAAAGCTGCTAACGAGCCCGAGTTCACCAAATTAATTAACGATGGTTTTTACCTGATCAAACATCCGGTAAGCCAATTACAGAAGACATGAACATCATTATAACCGGAGCCAGCAGTGGCGTAGGCTTTGAGGCCGTACTCGATCTCATTTTAAAGACCGAAAACAAAGTATTGGCTATAGCTCGTTCTGCCGATAAGCTTCAGCGTTTACTCGAAATTGCAAAAGGTCTAAATCCAGACTGCCAACTTTTTCCGGTACAATTTGATTTGGTAAATGACGATATCCAGAACGGATTGGTTCCCTTTATCCAACAAAATTTTGGAAAAATTGATGTACTCATAAACAATGCCGGTGCTCTAGAAGTTAAAGCTTTTGAGCAAACTAATGAACTTGATTTTGTGGATATGCTGCAAAGCAATTTCTTGAGTCATGTGCGTACAATCCAAGGTTTACTCCCCGAGATGAATTCTCCTGCTCATATCCTTAACATTGGCAGTATGGGAGGTTTTCAGGGTAGCGTTAAATTTCCCGGACTTTCTGCTTACTCAGCCAGTAAAGCAGCGTTGCATACGCTTACAGAATGTTTGGCTTTAGAGTTAGCTGATCGAAAAATTAAGGTGAACTGCTTGGCTTTGGGCTCTGCGCAAACCGAAATGCTCGAAAAAGCCTTTCCGGGATATGAATCGCCGGTTATGGCCTTTGAAATGGGTAAATACATCGCTGATTTTGCCCTAAGCGGACATCAGTTTTTCAACGGGAAAGTATTACCCGTGGCTGTAACAACTCCTTAGATTAATAAAATTTTCCAAGCCGTAGCTACATCTCCCCGATCTAAATACTGCTTAGCCAACTGCTCCAGTTGTAGTGATCTGGTTTGAGAATCGCCTAGTGTAGCATCCAGCACCTCTTTCACTTCAGGAACAAGCTGAATTGCTTCGATAGCTTCTGAAGAAGGCATAGCCTCTTCATTTGCCAAGGCCGCAATATTATTGGCAGTAAGAATGTTTGAATTTCGGATAGCGGGCGGCAAAGCATCCATACCCATGCCCAATTGAGCTATAGGTTTAGCTACGCGGAACAAATTATCTTCTTGAACGCGGCAATACCAATCGCCCCCTAAACGAGCTACCAGATCAATCTTGGCTTGATCAATTTTGCCTTGATCATCTAAAATTTCTTCTTGAATATGAATCAGTTTAACCTCAGCCAATACCAGGTTTCCTGCTCCAGGACCATCTCCTAGAGGAATAACTTGATTAACTACACATTCCAATTGAACAGGCGCTTCAGCAACCCTTGGCGGGCGAACCAATTCAGATTTTAGCTCGGTAAATCCTGCCTTAACAAACTCGTTTACACCTTTTGGATATTCGGTACTTGCCAGTGAAGTTTGCTGAACCATATCGTAACTCACAATATTGATGACACACTCAGGCACTTCCAAAATATTCTCTAAGGTATGCTTTGTGGTATTATCCCGAACACGGCGAGCCGGAGAGAAAACGCATATTGGAGGATTAGAACTGAATAAATTGAAAAAGCTATACGGACTCAAGTTCACATTTCCGGCCTTATCAACCGTTGATGCAAAACAGATTGGACGTGGCGCAATGGCGTACTGCAAGTAATTTTGCAGTTCGGCAGGTTTGAGATCGGCAGTGTTTAAGGTAAGCATTCCGCTGTTATTTCTTTTTTAGTTTAAAAATAGACCAATCGGTATCTACTTTACGAATCGTGTTACTCAATCTACCCAATCCGGTAATTTCCATTTCCACTACATCACCCGGCTGCAACCATTGCACTTTATAATTCGGATCGTTTAGTAAACCTGTGCCGTTCAATTCCAGGAAACAACCGGTACCCACCGTTCCAGATCCAATAACATCACCAGGTAAAATATCTGCGCCATAGGCACAACGCTCAATAATTTCGGCAAATGTCCAGTCCATATCACCCATTGAACCGGTTGAAACCTCTACACCATTCACCCAACATTTCATTTTCAAGTCGTAGTTTGCTCCAGTATGACCCGGTTTAGCTGGGATTTTATAAGCTTCTAATTCATCAGGAGTTACCAACCAAGGACCAATAACGGTTGAGAAATCTTTCCCTTTAGCCGGACCCAAATTCAGTAGCATTTCTTCCATCTGTAAAGTACGGGCACTCATATCGTTCATAATCATGTAACCCGCAATGTACTCATCAGCCTCTGCTGCGGTAATGTTACGACCTTTTTTACCGATTACTACCGCCGCCTCTAACTCAAAATCAAGTTTTTCAAAATGATCGGGCATGCATTCAATTTCACCTGGACCCTGAATGGCGTTATGGTTGGTAAAATAGAAAATAGGATATTGATCAAATTCTGGAATCATGTCTACTTTACGATTTCGTCGAGCCGCGGCAACGTGCTGGCGGAAGGCGTAACCATCTCTACATGAAGTAGGATGAGGTACAGGAGCGATTAATTCAAAAAAGATTTCTTCCTTAGCTTCTCGCTTCCCCGTTTTAATTTCTTCATCAACTTTTTTGGCACGATCCATCAATTCGGCTCCTCCCCACAAGAACTCATTCATCGAATCAGGAATCAGCTTATCGCATGAGTTTAAATTGTAAATATGACCGTTTATAAAAACGCCTAAATGCTCTCTGTTTTCGGTTTTATACGACACTAACTTCATAGATCAACTATTGCTTTGGTAGAGTCCAAAACTAAAAAAAATATGGCGCATAAGTGGTACCGTGATTTTTTAATTTGATAAGCCTTCAAAGTCCCGATTTATATTTAATTTTAACTCGGATTTTCTAACCAATTATCTTTAAAAAATATGCCTATTTACCATAGTTTAGGACAAATTCCGCAAAAAAGACATACCGTTTTCCGCAAACCAAATGGAGAATTGTATGCCGAGGAATTGGTTTCAACCGAAGGTTTCTCAAGCCTGTATTCATTGGTATACCACACTCATCCACCAACCATCGTCAAAGAATTGGGTGAGCCTTATTCTGTGGAGCCAAAAATTGCTAGAGAAAAGCACTTAAGACACACCAGTTTAATAGGTTTTAACATTAAACCGGAAGACGACTATCTGAAAAGCAGAAAACCAGTTTTGGTAAACAGCGATCTTCACATCTCGCTAGCTGCTCCACGTAAATCGATGACTGATTATTTCTACAAGAATAGTCAGGCAGACGAAGTGATTTTTATTCACGAGGGGACTGGTACGCTCAAAACCGGCTTTGGTAAAATCAAATTTGAATACGGCGATTATTTGGTGGTTCCGAGAGGCACCATCTATCAAATGGAATTCGACACGGAAAAGAACCGTTTGTTCATTGTAGAAAGTTTTAGCCCAATTCGCACTCCAAAACGTTACCGCAACGAATGGGGACAATTGATGGAACATTCTCCATTTTGCGAACGCGATATCAAACGCCCAAGCGATTTAGAAACCTTTGATGAGGAAGGCAATTTTAAAGTATTAATAAAGAAACAAGGTTTAATTTATCCATACGTTTATGGAACACACCCTTTTGATTTTATTGGCTGGGATGGCTTCCATTACCCCTGGGCTTTCTCTATACATAATTTCGAGCCCATTACAGGTCGTGTGCATCAGCCACCTCCGGTACATCAAACTTTTGAAGGCCACAATTTTGTGATTTGCTCCTTTGTGCCACGCAAATACGATTACCATCCCCAAGCCATACCAGCACCATATAACCACAGCAATGTAGATAGCGATGAAGTATTGTATTATGTAGATGGCGATTTCATGAGCCGTAAAAGTGTGGTTAAGGGACAAATTACTCTGCATCCAGGCGGCATCCCGCACGGACCACATCCGGGTACGGTAGAAAAATCTATCGGTAAAGAAAAAACCGAAGAGCTTGCCGTAATGATTGATCCATTTAAGCCCTTGATGCTTACCGAAGATGCAGTAAACATTGAAGACGAGAGTTACCACAAAAGCTGGCAACACAATATTGAATAAAACTATGGAAACACAAACCCTGAATCCACAAACACAAACTACAGATTTTTTACCACTAAACGGTACCGATTATGTGGAAATGTATGTAGGTAATGCCAAACAAGCAGCCCACTATTATAAAACCGCTTTCGGCTTTCAAAGCCTTGCTTACGCCGGACCTGAAACTGGGGTGAAAGATCGGGCTTCCTATGTATTGGTACAAAATAAAATGCGTCTGGTACTCACCACTGCCCTTCATCCAGATCATCCGGTTTCTGAACATGTAAAAAAACATGGCGATGGGGTGAAAATCTTAGCGCTTTGGGTAGATGACGCCTACAAAGCCTTTGAAGAAACCACCAAGAGAGGTGCAAAGCCTTTTATGGAGCCCGAAACGATGAGCGATGAATTTGGTGTGATCCGTCGTAGCGGAATTTATACCTATGGTGAAACTGTGCATCTCTTCATTGAGCGCAAAAACTATAGCGGACCATTCATGCCTGGGTATCAGAAATGGGAAAGCAATTACAACCCAGAACCTACCGGGTTGCTTTATGTAGACCACTGCGTGGGTAATGTGGGCTGGAATCAAATGAACAAATGGGTGAAGTTTTACGAAGACGTAATGGGCTTCAAAAACATTTTGACATTTGACGATAAGCAGATTTCTACCGAATATTCGGCCTTAATGAGTAAGGTGATGAGTAATGGTAATGGATACGTGAAGTTTCCGATCAACGAACCCGCAGAAGGAAAAAAGAAATCACAGGTTGAAGAATACTTGGATTTTTACCACGATGAAGGTGTGCAACACGTGGCCATTGCTACCAACGATATTGTTAAAACTGTAACCGCCCTACGCGACCGCGGTGTAGAATTTTTGCAAGTTCCTGGTACGTATTATGACGATTTGCTAAACCGTGTCGGTCATATCGATGAGGATATCGAGCCACTTAAAAAATTAGGCATTCTGGTTGACCGCGACGATGAGGGTTACTTATTACAAATCTTTACCAAACCGGTAGAAGACCGTCCAACCTTGTTCTACGAAATCATTCAACGAAAAGGAGCCAAATCTTTTGGGGCTGGTAACTTTAAAGCCCTATTTGAAGCTTTAGAACGCGAACAAGCAGCCCGAGGCAACTTGTAAGTAGTTTTACGCATTTTTTAAAATAGCCGGTTCTTTTCAACCGGCTATTTTTATATTGACGCAATTATGACAAAAAGATATCTTTGGAACCGACATAATTAGAACGCTTTGAAAAAACGCATTGCCATATTCGCTTCAGGCTCGGGCTCTAATGCCCAAAAAATTATGGAACATTTCAAGAAGCATACCGATGCAGAGGTAGCGCTTATCTTGACCAATAATCCTGATGCATACGTTTTGCAACGTGCCGACAATTTCGAGGTGCCAACGCATATTTTCGATAAACACGAGTTTTACCAAACGGAAGATGTGATTGATTTGTTGAAAAACCTCAAAATAGATCTCATTGTGCTTGCCGGATTCCTATGGTTAGTTCCAGAAAATCTGATCCAGGCATTTCCATGCAGAATCGTAAACATCCACCCTGCTTTGCTACCCAATTATGGCGGCAAAGGCATGTATGGCGATAAAATCCATAAACTCATTTTGGCAAATGGAGACGAAGAATCTGGGATCACCATTCACTATGCCGATGAGCACTTCGATGCCGGAGAAATCATTTACCAGGCTCGATTTAAAATTGAAAAAGGTGATGACCTAGAGATGGTCAAGTTCAAGGGGCAACAATTGGAACACCAGTACTATCCAAAAATCATTGAGCAATTGCTCAAAAAAATAAAATCTGCTTAATTCCGGCTTCCAAAACTGGCCTTAAAAAGCTATCTTAGCGACTCAATATTTTCCCCCAATGAGTCAGCCGATTAAGATCAAAAACGCCTTAATATCAGTTTACTACAAAGATGGTTTGAAGCCATTAATAAAACAGCTGCACGAAAATGGCGTTCAATTTTACTCTACCGGGGGTACCGAAAAATTTATTCGTGAGCTGGGATTTGATGTACATGCTGTTGAAGATCTGACCGGCTACCCTTCCATTTTGGGCGGGAGAGTTAAAACCCTGCATCCAAAAGTATTTGGCGGCATTTTAGCCCGCAGGGATTTGAAAGAAGACCAAACACAGTTAACCGAATTTGAAATTCCTGAATTCGATTTGGTTATTGTAGACCTTTATCCGTTTGAAGAAACGCTGAAAGCTGGAGCATCCGAAGCAGAAATTATTGAAAAGATAGATATTGGTGGAATTTCGCTGATTAGAGCAGGTGCAAAAAACTTTAAAGATGTGGTAATCATCTCCTCTAAAGATGACTATCCGGTATTAACCGATATACTGAAAGAACATCAAGGTGCCACTCACTTAAATCATCGTAAAGCATTTGCAAAAAAGGCATTTCACGTTTCCTCAAATTACGATACCGCCATTTTCCACTACTTCAACCTAGAAGAACCATTGGAAGTATTAAAACTCAGTGAGGACAAAGCAAAGGTGTTACGCTATGGCGAAAACCCGCACCAAAAAGGTGTTTTCTATGGCGATTTAGATGCCTTATTTGAACAGCTAAATGGCAAAGAACTTTCCTATAACAACTTGGTAGATGTGGATGCTGCCGTTGCTTTAATTGACGAGTTTGAAGCGCCGACCTTTGCCATACTCAAACATACCAATGCTTGCGGACTTGCCAGCAGAGCCAACTTAACTGAAGCCTGGACAGCTGCCTTGGCTTGCGATCCGGTTTCGGCCTTTGGTGGAGTACTTATTTGCAATGGTAAAATTGATGCGGCCACTGCGGATGAGATCAATCCATTATTCTTCGAAGTACTAATCGCACCCGATTATGATGCTCAAGCATTAAACATCTTACGAAGCAAAAAGAACCGCATAGTACTCAAAAGAAAACCGATTGAGTTGCCTAAAAATCAATTCAAAACACTATTGAATGGGGTTATAGAACAAGATAAAGATTTGCAAATTGAAGGACCTGCTCAGATGACCGCTGTTACCCAGCTCAAACCAAGTCAGTCTGAATTAGAAGACCTTCATTTTGCGAATAAATTGGTAAAGCATACCAAATCGAACACTATTGTACTAGCTAAAAATCAGACTTTACTAGCTAGTGGTGTAGGTCAAACATCAAGAGTAGATGCGCTAAAACAAGCTATTTTAAAAGCCGAAACGTTTGGTTTTAGCTTGCAGGGAGCCGTAATGGCTTCAGATGCCTTCTTCCCATTTCCGGACTGCGTAGAAATAGCCGCCGATGCCGGTATTGGTGCCGTTTTACAACCCGGCGGATCAATCAAGGACCAGGATTCTATAGATATGGCCAATAAGAAAAAAATCTGCATGGTTACTACCGGTGTCAGACATTTTAAACACTAAGAAAAAAGAATAAAAAAATATAACTTTACAGGAATTAATATTTAGACAGAATGGGATTATTCAACTGGTTCACGCAAGAAATTGCCATCGATTTGGGAACTGCCAATACCTTGATCATTCACAATGACAAAGTAGTGGTCGATGAGCCTTCTATTGTTGCGTTTGACCGTCAAACCAATAAATTAATTGCGATTGGCAAACAAGCCATGCAAATGGAGGGTAAAACCCACGAAAACATACAAACTGTTCGTCCGTTAAAAGATGGAGTAATTGCTGATTTTAACGCTGCCGAACACATGATTCGTGGCATGATCAAGATGCTGAACAACGGTAAAGGTTGGTTCTTCCCTTCGCTGCGAATGGTGATTTGTATTCCTTCTGGTATTACCGAGGTAGAGAAAAGAGCCGTTCGCGACTCTGCAGAAATTGCCGGGGCAAAAGAAGTATACCTCATTCACGAACCCATGGCTGCTGCAGTGGGTATTGGAATTGATGTAGAGGAACCAATGGGTAACATGATCATCGATATCGGTGGGGGTACCACTGAAATTGCCGTAATTGCCCTTTCTGGTATCGTTTGCGATCAGTCTATTCGTGTGGCAGGTGATAACTTCGACAGTGACATTGTTCAATACATTCGTCGTCAGCACAACATCATGATTGGTGAGCGTACTGCCGAAAAAATTAAAATTGAAGTGGGTTCGGCATTGCCTGAATTGCAAGATCCACCACCCGATTTAGCTGTACAAGGTAGAGATTTGATGACTGGTGTACCGATGCAGATCACCGTTTCGTATACCGAAATTGCACATTGTTTAGATAAATCTATCTCGAAAATTGAAGAAGCTATTTTAAAAGCTTTAGAGATTACTCCACCCGAGTTGTCTGCAGATATTTACCAAACCGGTATCTATTTAACCGGAGGTGGTGCCTTACTACGTGGCTTGGATAAACGTATCTCATCCAAAACCAAATTACCGGTGCATGTTGCAGAAGATCCACTTCGTGCGGTAGTTCGTGGAACCGGGATTGCGCTTAAAAACATCGAAAACTTTAAATTCTTAATGCAATAGCAAGTTTGCTTTATCAGTCGGGAGATTCAAAAATCAGATTCCCGACTGGTAAAGTGAAACTGATGACCTGAATCATGCGTAATCTCTGGATTTTCATCAGCAAGTACAACGCAGTCATCCTGTTTATCATTTTCTTTCTCATCTCTTTTGGTTTATTGATTAGTAATAATTCTTACCAAAGAGCCAGCACCTGGAACTCCTCTAACGAGTGGATTGGTAAACAATACCAAAAAATCAATAATGTAAAAGATTATCTCCGCTTGAGGGATATTAACGATAGCTTGGCCGCTGAAAATATGCGTTTGAGAAATCTGATTCCCCAAACAGATACCCTTAAAACTACAATCACGAAAGTTACAGATACGCTTGGCCGTAAGCAATACTCCTACATCACTGCGAAAGTGATCAATAATTCCATTCGTCAGAAAAACAATTACATCACCATAAACCGCGGTTATAAAGATGGTATACGGAAGGGAATGGGCGTAATTGACCCGAATGGCGTGGTGGGCATTGTACTCAATGTATCTCCAACCTTTGCAACTATTCAATCCTTATTACACAGCGACACCAGAATTAGCGCCACCCTCAGTAAAACGAATGCCTTTGGCTCGCTGGTTTGGGGAAACGGAAATTTTGATGCTAAATATGCCATTTTACAAGACGTTCCAAATCATATAAAGGTGAAAAAAAGTGAACAGGTAATCACCTCTGGCTATTCCCTATTCCCTGCCGGAATTCCGATTGGGAAAGTGGTAGAAACCGGCTTAAAAGGCGGCGACAGTTTCTTGAACATCAAGGTTGAATTGGCCACCAATTTTGCGGCATTGAGTTATGTGTACGTGGTAAACAACAATACAGAGGCTGAGCAGCGTAAATTAGAATCAAGTAATAAAACAGAATAATGGAAAGGATACCTATTCACCTACTTCGGTTTATCCTACTGGCATTTGTTCAGATTTTTCTGCTGAAAAACATGGGCTATTACAACTTGGCTACGCCATTTTTGTATGTCCTCTTCATCCTGGTCTTACCCTTTAAAACACCAAATTGGTTAGTTTACCTGGCTGCTTTCTGTATGGGGCTAACGATCGATGCCTTCTACGATACGCTAGGCCTGCATGCCTTGGCCTGTACAGTTATGGCTTGGGCAAGGATCATCTTTATTAGCCTGACGGTATCAACCGAAGATCGCGAAACTGAACCAGAACCCGGAATGAGTGAAATGGGCTTTCGCTGGTTTTTGATCTATAGCTTCACCCTAATTTTTGTTCATCATCTCGCCTTATTTTTATTCGAAATTTTTAGATTATCGGGTTTTGGAGAAGCGCTTCTAAGCACCTTATTAAGTACGATTTTTACTTTATTTTTGGTAGTACTCAGCCAATTCATTTTTTATCGTAAAAAATCGCGTTAATGAATCCTTTCTTTGCACGGAGATATGTTATTCAGGGAATTTTCATTGCCGCAGCGATCATTATTATCGTTCGATTGTTTTATTTACAGGTAATCAATGACAAGTATCTGCTTTCGGCCAATAATAACGTATTACGCAGAATAACCATTTATCCCGCCAGAGGCGTAATCTTGGACAGAAACAACAAGATTCTGGTACAGAACGAACCCGTGTACGATTTAATGGTGATTCCACGTGAAGTAAAACCCTTTGATACATTGGAATTCTGTCGATTACTGGAAATCACGAAAACTCGATTTGATAAACAATTCAAAAAAGCCAGAAATCAAAGTATTTACAGGGCATCGGTATTTGAGAAACAATTATCGGCCAGGGTTTTCGCTGCTTTTCAAGAAAAACTTTACCAGTTTCCGGGCTTTTATGCACAAAACCGTACAGTACGGTATTATCCGGATAGTTTAGCTGCACAATTTTTGGGCTATATCGGCGAAGTAAATGATAAAATCATCGAAAAATCGAATGGCTTTTACTCCAAAGGAGATTATATCGGAATTAGTGGCGTAGAACGATCGTATGAAGATCTATTACGTGGCCAACGCGGGGTGCAAAACCTCATGGTCGATGCCTTTAGCCGTCCAAAGGGTCATTTTGCCGATGGCAAATACGATACACTAGCCGTTTCCGGTGAAGGTTTACAGTCCTCACTCGATCTAGAATTACAACGATTGGGTGAAGAACTCATGCGAAATAAAATTGGAAGTATTGTAGCCATTGAACCGTCTACCGGTGAGATTTTAGCTTTTGTAAGCAGCCCAAGTTACGATCCCAATTTGATGGTGGGCCGACAAAGAGGAAACAACTACATGAAACTCTTAAACAATCCCTACAAACCGATGTTCATTCGGCCTATCCAGGCAGAATATCCTCCGGGATCTATTTTTAAAGTAATAAATGCTTTAGTTGCTCAGCAATTCGGATTAATTACCAATTCGACCACTTACGTTTGCGGAGGAGGCTACCGCTACGGCAACAGGGTGATGGGTTGTACCCACGTTCACGGACCGATGAACCTTACGCAATCCATCCAATACTCTTGCAATACCTATTACGGCTACACCTTCAACAAGATGATCGATCATGCGGGCATGAAAACCGTAAAGGCCTACCAACGTTGGCAGGAAGCTGTAGCCCAATTCGGTATCGGCTCGAAACTCAATATCGATTTACCGAATGAACGCAAAGGTTTATTGCCTACTGCCGATTATTACACCAAACGCTGGGGAGGCGAAACCTGGAGTTCTGGATTCAATATTTCACTTTCTATTGGTCAGGGAGAATTAGGTATTACACCACTGCAAATGGCCAATGTAATGGCAATAGTGGCCAATCGGGGATATTATTACAACCCGCACTTGATTAAAGCCATTGGCACCAAAAAAATCATCAAAACAGAATACACCAAACGAAACAATGTCGGTATTGATCGAAAATATTTTGATGCCGTAATTGAAGGGATGAGCCGGGTAGTGAACCAACCCGGAGGAACGGCTGTTTACTCTAAAATTCCCGATATTGAAATGTGTGGCAAAACAGGAACTGTACAAAATCCACATGGAGCAGATCACTCCGTGTTTGTGGCTTTTGCTCCAAGAGTAAATCCGAAAATTGCCATCGCAGTAGTGGTAGAAAATTCTGGATTTGGAGCAACGTGGTCGGCACCTATTGCGAGTTTACTGGTCGAAAAATACCTAAAAGACTCCATTAGTCGTCCCCCAGCCTATAAAACCCGAATTACCCAAGCAAGCTTATTGCCTGCCATAAAACAGAAGTTGCAGCCTAAACCAACAGGCAAAGTTGATTCAGGAAAACTAAAAACAACAGTAAAACCTTGATCTAGCACATGTCGAACGTAAGACCCAGAAATATTTTCTTTAACGTAGACCGTGTAAGCCTATATATCTTTTTGGCTTTATGCCTTATTGGCTGGATCAATATTTATGCTGCAGTTTACGATCCGGAAAAAGCAAATGCTTTTGATTTAGGCACCAATTACGGTAAACAACTGATTTTTATCGTGACAGCTTGCCTGCTTGGGACGTTCATTTTGCTGCTGGATGTCAAAATTTTCAGCACCTTCAGTCCACTTTTCTACCTCGTCAGTCTGTTTTTGTTGATGCTGGTTTTGGTAATCGGGCGAAATGTGGGGGGTAACCAAGCCTGGATCCCGATAGGTAGTTTCAGATTACAGCCCTCCGAGTTTGCCAAATTTTCTACCTGTTTGGTATTGGCACAATACCTTTCAGGCGCAAATCTTAAAACACAAAACTTAAGGAGCATGCTCATTGCTGGTCTGATTATTCTTGTACCAGTTGCGCTGATTATGCTACAGCCAGATACCGGATCGGCCCTTACTTTCTTGGCCTTGGTACTCGTGCTCTACCGAGAAGGCCTTACAGGCTGGTTATTGGTGGTTGGGGCTATTGCAGTGCTACTCTTCATACTTAGCTTACTATTAAGTAAAATCACAATCATCCTACTAATCGTAGCGATAGCTGGTTTACTGGCCTATCAACTGCGCAAACGCAAACAATGGATTCAACCAATTATCATAGGAACGCTACTTTCCATTGCGTTTATCTTTACCGTAGATTTCGCCTATCAACACATTCTTCAGCCTCACCAACGTACCCGTATTGATGTGTTATTGGGTAAAGTTGAAGATTTACGTGGCCAAGGGTACAATGTAAACCAATCTAAAATCGCCATTGGTTCTGGTCGGATTTTCGGAAAAGGATTTTTACAGGGCACCCAAACGAAATACGATTTTGTACCCGAACAAAGCACCGATTTTATCTTTTGTACCGTGGGTGAAGAGTGGGGATTTATTGGAAGTATCGTTGTGGTAGGATTGTACCTGTTTTTATTGCTACGTATAGTTTTTATTGCTGAACGACAGCGTTCTGCTTTCTCAAGAATTTATGGCTACAGCGTGGCTTCCATTCTCTTTGTACACTTTTTCATCAATTTAGGGATGACGATCGGGCTGGTACCCGTAATTGGTATACCTCTACCATTTATCAGTTATGGTGGCTCTTCACTGTGGGGCTTTACCCTATTGCTGTTTATCCTGCTTCGTTTAGATGCGAACAGAATGGGTATTATTTAGCAAAACGACGGTGTAGCAAGGCATAGAAACGATCAGCAGTAGCCTGTTTATCGGCCCATTTATGTTGTTCTACGTAATTGCTTTGCAGGTACTGATCTGCAGCAGCAAAATCTTCCAGTTTGTTGAGCGTATCAAGTGCTTCCTGATAAGCCAAACTATAACCGCTAAATAAGTCTTTAATAAATACTAATTTATCATTCAAACTAATGCTACTCTTGAGATCAGCAATGGGTTCCTGGCTAAATTTAGCGGCCAAATTCTGCTCGTTTCTTCCACCCATTAAATCATTGAGTGTAGGTTTAACTTCCGGCTGAGTCGGAGTTGGGATTGGTTCAGGCTGAGTGACAGTGGGTTCAACAAGCATTTGAGGAGGAGGAGCTGGAGTTACTGCTGGCTGAGCAGGCACCGAGTCTATCAATTCGCTAGTTTCCTCGTCTAATTCAGGCAATTCATCCAAAACACCTACCACAACTTTTTCGGTTTCCATAGGTATTTCTTCAGCAGGTCGCTCCGCATCAAGCTTTTGCAAAATCAGGGTATGATCTGCCAAAAATTTGGCATTAGCGGCAAAGAGTTCCATTTCCAACTGACCAAATTGATCGGGGTGTTGTTCCAGCTGTTGGTATTGTTCGTTCAAATCGGCAATGATCTCACCTATTCGTTGTAAAATCGCTTTCCTGTCCATCTAAAATTGCTTTAAATTGCGCTCATCCTTTCAAAAATAGCATTAAATTCTGATATTAGCCGGGCAATCCAAAATCTACACAAAGGCTATTATGCTCTATAACGAACACAAATTTAAACGCAAGCAGGAACCCGGAGGGAGTATCGAAGTAATTTGTGGTTCGATGTTTTCTGGTAAAACAGAAGAATTGATTAGACGTTTGAAACGAGCAAAAATTGCACAACTTAACGTAGAGATTTTCAAACCCAAAACGGATGTTCGCTACGACGAAACCGCGGTTGTTTCTCACGACTCAAACTCCATACCATCTACACCTGTAGAAAATTCATCAGCAATTTTACTCTTGGGCACCAATACCCAGGTGGTAGGTATAGATGAAGCACAGTTTTTTGACGATGAATTGCCCGAAGTTTGCACCCAATTGGCCAATCGCGGAATTCGGGTCATTGTTGCGGGCTTAGATATGGATTTTCAGGGAATTCCATTTGGGCCTATGCCAGCTTTAATGGCCATTGCAGAAGATGTAACAAAAGTGCATGCTATCTGCCTGCAATGTGGTGCACCGGCCAACCACTCTTACCGAACCGTAGCTAATGAGAACACCATTTTATTGGGTGAGAAAGACAGCTACGAACCTCGCTGCCGCGATTGTTTCCATAACGGAAATTAAACCTAGCTGTTTAACCAATTCTTGATGATTTTTTCACCGAAGGGTGTGAGTATACTTTCCGGATGAAATTGTACGCCCTGAACCGCGTAATTTACATGTTGCAAAGCCATAATGCAAGCCTGGCTATCTCTGGCAGTTACTTGCAAGTCGGCAGGGAAATCTTCATCAGCCAAAGCCCAACTGTGGTACCTGCCAACCTCGAAAGTTTCGGGCAAACCTTCAAACAACCGCGATTTGTACTCAGTTAAGGTGATTGGATTAGCCACCCCATGATGAACGGTATCCAGATTAACCAGTTTTGCTCCAAAAGCTTCCCCAATAGCCTGGTGACCTAAACACACCCCGAGTATAGACTTACTAGCCGCATATTCTTGAATAACTGGCAGTAATAAACCCGCTTCAGAAGGAATACCCGGGCCTGGTGAAAGAATGATCTTATCAAATTTTTGAATTTCCTCCAGAGCAATCTCGTCATTACGATAAACGGCAACCCGATTGTGACTTAGCTTTTCAACCGCATGAACAAGGTTGTAGGTAAATGAATCGTAGTTATCGAGAAGAAGGATATTCATGACAGTGCTTCAGAATTAGTGCAAATCTAAACGATAGATTTAGAAATGAAGCGAAATACATCATTTTTCCAAACAATCAGAAAACAAAAACGTCGATTACTTCCTAAAAATAATCGACGTTTTTAAAACTAATGTTTAAGGTATTAATTCTTACTTGCCTTACGGTTCAATAAAGTCTTAAGTCCGATTTCAAAGGTTCCGTTAGCTACTGTACTTATTGGATTCTGAGTAGTATTGTAAAAACCTACAAACTCGTATTTACTTTGGTGTAAATAACTGACACCAAACGAAGCACTTTTGTTAGAATGGTAAATACCAGAGAAAGCCAATTTTTCATTCTTGGTTCTAAACTCCATACCAAAGTCAACTAAATTGGTATAGTTTTTTACACCACGGTAAGCAAGCTTGGTGGTTAAACCCCAATTTTCCATCGGAATACGGTAACTCGCAGCAAGGAAGAATAAATTAAAATCAGCAGTATTGCTAATCGAAGCATTGGTTTGCTCCTTCAGTAATTGTTCAAAAAGGTTATACGAAGCAAACTCTAAAGTCAAACGCTCCGTACTAAAACCCATACCGAAATCACCATCAAAAATTAGCCCTCTGTCATTAAAACGTGCCAATGCCTGATCAGCAGCATTACCTTCCAAACCGGCCAAATTGTACTGTAATTTCTGCGCAGTTATATTTAAACCCAGGTGGATCTGATTGTTGGGGTTATTTAAAGGCAAATGCATGGCGAAGGTTCCTAAAAATTTATTATCAGTAACCATACCTTCACGGTTATTAATAATAGTAAGGCCCCAACCAATCTTCTTTTGTTTCGTTTCATAACTGATGTACTGCATTCTGGGCGAACCCGGAACACTACTCCATTGGTTGCGGTAACCCAAATTAATACTTGCACCTTCTTCGATACCAGCCATTGCCGAATTGGCCAGATAGGCATTTTGAAAATAGAGGGCATCAAACGGGTTAATCTGCGCAGCACTTTGATTAACCATAACAAACAGTACTGCAGCAATTAGATATCTTTTCATGTAATTAAGTGTTTATAGGTAAAAAATAGCCTATTTTTTAGTCTCTAATAATGTTAATGAATCCCTTCTTAATGAACCCCTTATTGCCTATGCGGATCACGTAGTAGTACGCACCCTCGTGCAAGAGATTCCCATTCAGCATACCATCCCAATCGTTCTGGTAACCTTTTACCTGGTACAACATACGGCCAGCTTTATCAAATAGCTGTACGGTATTGTCTGGGTAGGTGTTCAAGTTGCCTATCACCCAAGTATCGTTTACTCCGTCGCCATTGGGTGTAATCACATTAGTTGGCGTTATGTTGTAATCTTCAATTACATTTACCGTTACGTATACCACCGTACTTAAACCCAAGTTGTTGGTTACCGTTACGGCATAACGGGTGGTTTCACTCGGACTGGCTATCGGGTTGGCAATGTTGGTGGCGCTCAAACCAATGGCTGGGCTCCAGCTGTAACTTACCAGGTCTTTACCGCTAACATCCAGGTTAGAACTGTATCCTTTACTGATGGTTACATCGTTGCTGGCTGCCGTAATTTGCTGACTGCCCGGTAAGTTTCCTGTACCTGTAGCAAATGGCGATTCCAGTACGGTAATAGTAAAGGTCTTCTCGAAGCTTAAGCCGCCGGCATCGGTAGTTCTGATGCGGATGCTGTAACTGTTCTTCGTCTTAAATTCAAATACCACAGCTGCTTTTAACTGATTGCCAGCAATGCTGAATGAAGCATTATCGGTACTACCTGCACCACTTACCAAGGTATAGGTATGCGTATCGCCGGCATCCGGATCGGTTGAAGTTAAATTGCCAACTGTAGCACTTGAAGCATTTCCTTCATATATGGCTGTTTGGCTCGAGGTAATGTTGGTTGGTGCTTCGTTTTGGTTTGTTACAGAAATCGTGAATACTTTCTCAAATGTTAAGCCGTCTGCATCGGTGGTTCTGATACGGATGCTGTAGCTCGACTTGGCCTCGAAATCCAAGGCATTGTTTACTTTCAGACTGTTGCCACTAATGTTAAATGCAGCATTATCAGTACTACCTGTACCGCTTACCAAAGTATAGGTATGCGTATCGCTTGCGTCTACATCAGTACTGCTTAATGTGCCTACCGTAGCATTCGTTGCATTATTCTCGGCAATGCTGCTGGCACTTAAAGCAATGTTTGTCGGAGCTTCGTTAACATTGGTTATTGTTACGGTAAACTCCTTATCGAAGCTTAAGCCACCGGCATCGGTAGTTCTAATACGGATGCTGTAGCTCGATTTGGTCTCAAAATCCAAGGCTGCACTTGCTCGTAAACTGTTGCCACTAATATTAAATGCAGCATTATCGGTACTACCTGTACCGCTTACCAAGGTATAGGTATGGGTGTCACCTGTATCCGGATCAGTACTGCTTAAGGTACCTACCGTAGCATTCGTTGCATTATTCTCGGCAATGCTACTTGGACTTAAAGCAATGTCGGTTGGTGCACTGTTGTAAATTAATGTAATGGTGGCTGTAGCCGTACCACCAGTATTTGTTGCTGTAACGGTATAAACTTGTGAGCCTGTTTGGGCGCTAGTTAAGTTACCCGAAACAACACCTGTAGTAGCGTTAATGGTAATTCCTGAGGGTAGCGATGGAGCAATCGTATAGGTAATTACCGCTCCTCCACCAACAGTAGGTACCATATTGGTAATGGCAGTACCTTGACGTACCGTTTGCGTATTTGGATTGTATACCAAATTCAATGGTGGTGCATCATTTTTCACCTCCAAATTCAAGGTAAAGGTAGTAGAACAACCTGCAGCAGTAGTAGCCGTAACCGTGTAATCTGTTGGTGTAGTTAATGCCGTTGGCCTTCCGCTAATTACACCTGTTGTAGTATTCAGGCTTAAACCCGTTGGCAATGCGGGAGAAACACTGTACGAACTTGGCGTTGGCGATCCTGAACCTAGAACTGGTGATAAATTAGTAATGGTGTTGTTTCTGATAAATGAGTAAGTAGCTGATGCGTAGCTAATAGCTGGTAAAGCACTTACCGTAACTACCACTGGCTCTGATAAGGTGGTTATTTGCTGAGCTGAAACAGCTTCTACGGTATATGAACCACTTTGGCTTACCTCTAATTGTTGATTAGTTGCATTAGGTATAGCCACACCGTCTTTAAACCATTGATAGCTACTTGCCGTACTTGCTTGAAGATTTACGCTTGCTCCAACACAGAAATTAGTAGATGCGGAACTGTTATTAGCACCGGCTAACCGGGTAATGCCAACTTGCTGAACATAGCAATATTGAGGCAATTGTACTTGTTGAAGATTTGTAGCACCACCTGTTGCACCGGTAAAACCCCAGTACACATATGATCTACCTCCAAAAATATTAGCTTTTAAATCGACAGTAATATTGTGTTGTCTTACTCCATCGTACCAAACCTGGAAGTTTTTGGAACTTGCATTCCAAACAAATCGAACAGTATGCCAGTTTCCATCTTCCATTTCAATAGAAATAGGACTAGAAAATTCAGAATGAGCAGATTGACTGTCGGCAGCTCCATTCTTAATAATTGCAATATGATCTAACCCGTTATTCGGATCACTACCACTATTAAAGAAGGTATCAAACTCTACTGCAAAAGATGGGCTGATTCCAAAATAACCGAGGCCTCCACCATCTGAACCTGCACTTATCGATTGATTTTGTAGCACAAAGGCAATACCATCAGCACCAGCATTACTGTTACCAAGATAAACACTTGCGTTAATGTCAAAGTCTCTGTCTAAATAGAGTCTATTTTTATTCCATACCGAGCCGTTCTTATAAGTCTGGTTTGGCGTAAGTGTGTAGATGTTATTGGCAAAAGTGGTATTTCCATTTGTTTGAAAGTCCGTTGAAGCGAATGTATTACAAGATGCATCAGTTACCTCCAAAGAAAATGTAGTGCTGGCTGAACATCCACCTGCACCTGTTGCAGTCACGGTGTAAGTACTTGTTGAAGCACTAACAGTAGGAGTGCCGGTAATTTCACCCGTGGTGGTATTTAAACTCAAACCTGTTGGCAGAGCAGGTGAAACACTAAAGCTACTTACATTCGTTGCCGTGGCTGAAATCGCAGTAATGGCTTGTCCTTTTGCAAATGAATAGCTGGAGCTAGCATATGCTATGCTTGGCCCTGTACTTACAGTTACAGTAGAAACAGCACTGGTTACAGTTGCCGAATTACATCCGCTGGTTACAATCACATAAAAATACTGAGTGCCCGTAGCAGTTGTTGGTACAGTATAATTGGCAGAGTTTGCACCACTAATGGCAGTACCACCGCTGGTACTATTGGTGGTGTTCGAATACCACTGATAAGTTAATTGCTGACCAACTGCCGATACGCTTAGCGTATTTCCAGTGTTCGCATTAACACAAACCGAGGTGGTAGCTGCAGGCTGAACCAGAATAACAGGTCCTACACCGGTAACAAAATTAGAAGTGCTACCACTACTTGCAAAGTTTGTGAGTGTTGCGTTTAAGCCAGTGGTACTAGTTAAATTATTCAATGTGGCAATACTACTGTTGTTACCAGCAGCGGCACCTTGATTAAAATTGTAATAAGCCAACAAGCCAGTCTCATTACCAACAAAGTTTGTAGCCAAATTTGCTGAAATTTGTTGCGAGCTGCGTTCGGTGTTCCAAACTCGAAGTTCATCTATAGCACCATTAAACGGCCCATTCAGCGTAGAACCAACCAACTTACCACCAATTACCCGCACGGCAGAGTTCGGTCCTGAGAGAGCTAAAGTTGCAGTACTAGCATCCAATACGCCATTGATGTATAATTTCACCAACCCACTCGAACTTCTGGTAACAGCAACGTGTGTCCAGGTATTGATCGGAATTGATGTGCTTGAATTTACTCCTGCTCCCCAAGCAGAACCGTTACCAAAATTAGCATGCAGCTTGTTGGTATTGGTAATAGCCATTGCACTAACTAAATCTTTGGTAAAAATCTCTGAGAAGGGCTCTTGCGAACCTTTCCAATATACCCAAGCCTCTTGAGTAAATGCACCCAAGTTTTCGATAACATTACCCACAACTACATGGTCGTTTTGTCCATCAAAATCAAGCGCATTGCTTTCACAGCTGTAGGTGAACGTATTGGCACTAACTGTACCTGCTGCTGTGGTTATTTCAACGGTAGTGTTTGTTGTAGCATTTAAAGGAACTATCGCTCTGATCTGGGTACCTGAAACAATAGTAAACGAACGTGCCTCAACACCACCCATTTTAACACTGGTAACACCGCTTAAATTCGTGCCATTAATGGTAATGGTTTCCCCGTTTTTAGCCGTTGTTGGGGTAAACGAAGTGATGGTAGCTTGCGGTACCTGAGTAACCTGATTAATAGTAGTTAAAGTTTGACCCTTATCCAAGATCATAAAATTATCAATACATCCAGTAAAACCTTGCCAACCGGTCAAATCTCCGCCAGTAGACTCTCTGGCAGCATCGGTTCTTCCTCGCCCAAGTTGGTTAAACGACATTTGTAAGTGAGCTACAGTTCCAGAGTTTGTACTTCCTGCAAGTACACCGTCTATGTAAATATTGATAGAAGTTGGCGTAATTGCCATATCGATTTTATGCCAATTACCATCATTCACTGCACTTGATGAAACAATACTCATGTCAGTATTGGCGCTAGTCCATAACGTAGCTCTCAACTTTCCATCAGATTGTACCACTATGATCGGGATGTACTGATTAGCTAGTGTGGAATTTACTACATTGTTTTGGTAACCCAGCAACACACCCTTTGAGTTGGTTTTGAAACGCATCGAAATGGTAAAATCACTTAAGTTTCTGATCAAATCTTGCGGCAATACAATCCAGTTATTCGTAGATCTATCGAAACATACAGCCTGACCTTCTACACCTGGAGCAAAAGTAACTCCCCCACTTACCGTACCATCAAGATTAGCTTCTGTTTGATCCAAGGCATTGCCCTCAAAATTGTATTGAACTACTTTAAAAATAAATCCCGGTTCAGTGTCGTTACCTAAAGAATTCTGGACATATACATCTCCTGAGCGTGCCGCTCCAACTACTGCGGTAATTTGCGTATCTGAGTTTACCGTAAAAGAGCTGGCATTCACATTTCCGAATTTAACCGCGTTTGCACCTGTAAATCCGGTTCCGGTAATTACCACGGTCTCTCCGTTTCCGGCAATTTTCGGCGAAAAAGAAGTAATAACCGGTGGAGCACCAACAGGCGTTACGTTAAGAGAATTAGATTGAGCACCTGCACCAATACTATTTACAGCCCTAATTATTACGCTGTACTGCGTACCATTTGCCAAGTTAGGAATTAATGCAGGAGAAGAGGTAATTGCAGGAGAAAATGCCGTCCAGCTGGTTCCCCCATTGGTACTGTATTCATAATTTGTAATTGCAGAACCGCCATCAGAGCTAGGTGCCGTAAAGGCCACGCTGGCACTTCCACTTGAAGGTGTTATGGAGGTAATGGTTGGAGCCGAAGGAGTTGTAGCCGTTGCTGCTCCATAACCTGTAGAAGTAGTGATATTATCTACTTCAAAACCACCACCAGTAGTTTGAGTAAATTCTAATCGGGTAAAATAAACGTCCGGATTATCCAATTGCAGGTTGATGTATGCAAATGGTTCATTTGAAACACCATTGTAATTTGTTCCATTATAAGCAGATGAAGAATAGGAATTACCATCAACAGCCGTTACAGTAGAGGCAGACAGTAATGAGGTTACTGTACTTGTAGTAAATTGTGCTAACTGAATTTCATTGCCTCCACAAGAACCGTAAATGGTTACCCGGTTCCCGCTATCACCTCCGCCCCACCAAAATCCAACATATCTAGATGGATCAGTTAAGCTAACACTAACAACTGCACCGTTTGATATTCCTAAATATTTAGTGAACCCAGTACCATTGTCTTGCCGTGCACCATAAAAAGCATCAGAAATAATGTTAGCTGTACCCGTTTTTGTAAATGAGCCTACTGCAAAGCTACCACTGGATGACAAAGCTCCGGTGGTTAAAGAATTGAAACTCTCCGTTCTAGAGCCTGCTTGTCCTTGGATAGCAGAAGTCGTAACATTGGGTGGAGACAACTTAAACTGCACATTAGGCGGTGTTGTTGGACAAGGAACAACCGTTGCCGTAACCAGCGTTCGGCTTGTACTTAAACAACCGGAACTGGTATTACGTGTTTCTACATAATAATTGGTGGTTGCCGTAATTATAGGCGTAGTAAAGGTAGTAACACCACTACCACCGGCTAAAACAACTCCACCTGTTTCACTAGAATACCAGTCGGCAGTAGTACCGGCAGGTACCGTAACAGAAAGTTGCAGTGTACCCGCTCCTGCTCTTGTTCCTTGTGATACAACTGTTGGTGCCACTGGTGTTTGATTGGCGGTACAATTTGCCGTATACGTGGTACTGGCACTGTAAAAATCAGTAAAAGCTTGGTCATCCGGATTAGTCCAAGTGCCGTATTCAATTACATAGCCCTGAACATTAGTAGAATTACCACTGTATAAATCATTCCATTTAGTACCGCCGTTCCACTTGGTTACAGCGTGGTCCTCACCCAAAGTCGAGTATGCATTATTTGGCTCGTCGTCATCCCAATTAGTATAATATCCACCCTGAGCACTGCCAGTTGACAAATAACTACTGGTGGTACTGTTGGTGACACCACTTACTGAAGTTCGCCAAATGATTCTTCCTTCCTCCGGTCCATCATCAATATACCAAGTCCCCTCAGAATTAGCATCTGAGAGAGCAAACCAAATATCTGTAGCAGTAGTATTATTGTTTATAAAATCCTGTTCAATTGCAGAAGTAATGGTAGCCAAATAACCAGCTTGACCTTTAAAAGTAGATGCTCTGGCCGCAGTTTTTGCATTAGTATAGGTAATTCCTCTAGAACTGATAGGTCTATAAAAGTGTCCATTTACAGGGTTAAAATTATAACCAGATGGATTCACAGTTGCAGAAACCGAAATGTTGATATTACCTGCAGCAGATCCGGTAGAAACAGTCATAGAAGCCAAGGCATTGTTAATGTCTGTTTGTGTTCCGGTAAAACTAATCCGGGTTAAACCTGTCCAAGAATTGTAACCGGTTGAGCGGGTTAAATTTGCAGTTGTTGATAAGCTAAATGTTGTTCCAGAAGGTGGATTCACCAAACCGATAGAACATAACAACGTGCCATTCGGAAATCTTACTAAAGAAAAATAACCGGATCTTGATTGTTAGCATTCAGCGAAAAGTTACGAGGACTTGGCGCTAGTACTCTTGGTATGGCATCAAGATAATTATTGAGTAAGGAGACGTTGCCATTTGCGGCATTACCATTTACCGAACCACCGGTTGATGGTAAGGTATACGTAGAATTGGTTAACTTAAAACCAAAATTCGAATTTCCGTTGCTTATTCCTCCCTGAATGGTATAATTTGGCCCACCATAACTGTTCAAATTCACAGATACATCTGCATTTGCGGTGAAGCCCAAGGCATCAGTATTACCAACCCTCCAGCTCAATGAACCTGGTATATCTACCTTTTTACCGTTATTAAGTTGCAACCTGAGTGTCCCTGGAATATCATTCCCCTGTTGACTTGTAACGACTTCAAAACGGCCAGAAACCGTACGTTGAACAAAATAGGCTCTTGCAATGGTAAGGGTTGAAAAACGTTGAATATTGATAGCTTTTTGTGTGTTTTGATCAATCAGTCCAATAAACCCATCATCGAAAGGAACACTAACTTCAATGGTTTGCTGCGCAATAGCGCTGAAAGGCAAAATGCTTAAAGCGGATAATGAAATAGCAATTAAGACATTCGAAACAAAGTTTTTAGTAAACTTAAATAGATGCATGCTTTGTGTTTTTATAAATATTTGTAATAACCTACAATTATCAGAAAATAAATAAAGAAATAGGGCATTAAGCAACACTAAATTGGTACAGATTTAAAAAATCAGGACAGTTAAAATAGGCATACGATTCGTAAAATATATCCATAAAAAGGCTTTAAACGAACTTTTGTGAAATAGGACAATAAAATGACTGACGATTTGTGTACTAAAAAACAAGTCTTGGATTTTTAATAAAAAAACAAGAATTTCATAACGTTTAATCAATCTCCAAACGGATAATCAGATTCTAAAAAAATAAACTTCTATCTACTCCTATATGTTTTTAGCCATCTCTGCCTTAACCATAGTTATCTCTATTATTTTGCTGGTATTCAATTGGCAAATCAATAAGAATGCACGCTACCTCTCTCTGCTTTTTCTCATATTCGCAAACTATGGCATTACGCATTACTTTACGCTGTATGGTAAATCGGCTTTTTGGTTGGCTATTTTCTACACGCACTTCTCTGCTTTTTGGTTATTACCTGGTCCGCTGTTATACTTTTATGTACGGGGTACGCTTACCGATCAACAAGGACTAAGCTGGAAAGACAGCTGGCACTTTATTCCAAGTATTATTCACTTCATCAGTGTTTTGCCCTACATGCTCCAACCATTTAGCTACAAACTGGAGGTAGCACAAGGCATCATCGAAAACATGGATTCATTAAAAACCATAAAAGCTAGTTGGTTGTACCCTAGTTTAGTAAGTTTTTTTCTACGAACCGGGATACTTTTGGCGTATGTACTCTATACAGCAAAAATGCTTTGGAGTTTTTCTAAAAAGAGAGCTGAACTTCATCAAACACCGCAGAAACAATACCAGATCAGCCTAAAATGGTTGTTTTTGCTGCTTTCAAGTATTACCATAGCAAGCCTAAGCTTTCTTTTCATGACAATTGTGTTTTCAAAAACAACAGTTACCAGCGATTTGATAAGAGCCATGCCCGTTCATTTTATCAGTGGCATCGCATTTTTAATCATGTCGAGTAGTTTGCTGGTATTTCCCGAGGTGCTTTACGGCATTCCGGTAAATCGGCAAAGACAGCTTGAGAAGAAAACAAAAAAGACCGACAAAAAAACCCAAAACGCAAAAAATGACGTTCAGAAATTAATTGAGTATGAAGAAGATCCTTTCGAAGAATTGGCGGCATCCATTTTAAAACACTTAGAGAAGAAGAAACCTTACCTAAATCCAGACTTTTCACTAAGCGATTTATCCATAGCCCTAAAAGTACCACAACACCACCTATCCTATTGCTTTAGTATGATTATAAAACGCAAATTCACCGATTTAAAAACCCAACTCAGAGTAGCTCATGCTAAAGAATTGTTGCAAAAAGGATTGGCCAGCGAACTTTCTATAGATGGTATTGGCCGCGAATCTGGCTTTGCGTCTAGGTCAAATTTTTACAGTGCGTTTAAAGCAGAAACGGGTTTTACACCAAATGAATTTTTAAACAATCAAGTTTAGTGTACTACTAAAGATTATTTAAAAGATTAACTAAAAATTATACATTGGTGTCGATTGTTTGCTCTAATCGTTTAAAGTGGTTTCTCCATCACTGCACTAGTTTTCCTAGTTCTAACTGAAGTTTCCAAGCAGAATCAATACGTTACTTAAGTAAGTAATTACTAATAAGCTAACCCTGCAAATAAAAATAAATTATCTTTATCTTATTAAACAAATTATGAACTGATGAATAAAGCAAGTCTCAAACCAAGTTTTTTTTTGCCACTATTTTTAATAGCGGCATTATGCACTACACTTCTTTTTGGATGCAAGAAAGAATCAACTCCAGATAAAAAGCAGTTAATTATCGGTAAATGGTTAGGTGTTTCCGAACAATGGGAAGATTATACCAATGGCTCTCTTACGGGTAGCGGCAATGCAGCCGCAGAATTTGATTTGTTTTTCACTTTCAAGGCCGACGGAACAGTTGTTGAAGAAAATTTTGAGGAGCCCACAGACCCAAGTATCACCACATACAATTATGTTGTAAATGGTGACAAATTGATAATTAGTCTTGGCTCTAATTATAACGAGGAACTAACAATAAGCGAGTTAACGAAAACTGCTTTGAAATTTAAGTCGGAAGAAAGTTATACATCAAATGGAGTAAACTATAAATACATTCGGATATTGGTTTTCAAAAAGGTGTCTTAACCCTTAATAGGTATAAATTGTAGTATTTTGAATCAAGAACCCATTGCCAGAGCAGTGGGTTTTGTTCATTATAAATGCTTTAAAAAGCATTTGGGCCAAAATTGCTTGTACAGATATGCATGGAAAGGTTTGTAAACAAAAGCACCAAAAAATCTGTTTAAACTATATCAGATGCCGCACTTGACTTGAAAATCAAAATAAAATTTACTTAAAGGAGCTTGGATTAGCCTATAAAAATAAAACCCCAGCGATTGCTGAGGTTTCTGGTGGTACCAGCTGGAATCGAACCAGCGACACAAGGATTTTCAGTCCTTTGCTCTACCAACTGAGCTATGGTAGAAACGCACTTTTTTAGACTTTTGCCCATAAGTGGGGCTCTATATGAGGCACCACATGTACACAGAACCTAAAATTATCCTTCCCAAAAGCCTTACCGAAAGGGCTTACATTATTTTTTACTACAACGGTAAACGGGTTAGAATTTACAACGGGAAACCATTTAAGTTGAACATTCATCCAAACAGAGCACAGACTCTCAAAGAGAGGCAGAGATTGCTCAATATCTTACTTTTTGAACTCAAGGATGCATTAAGGAAGAATATTTTCCTGGCAAAAGAAGAAAAGCAAATTAAGCCCCTAGGCGCTATTGAAACTCTTCAATGTGCCCTAAACAGCAAACTGAATTCAGACCTGAGCGATACCTACAAAAGGGATTTGAAAGCTGTGTTCCAGCAGTTAATGGAATTTCTTAGTGAGAACGAGAAAACAGGCTCATTGGATGCCATAAAACTCAATCGTATTGAGTCCTTTTTAACAAAGTACCAGTCCTCAGGAACTTATTACATGAACAAGAGGCGTAATCTTGCTGTACTATTTTCAGCAGCAGGTAGGTTAATTGAACAGCCAATTGATACTGTAACCAAAACCAACAAAAGAAAAGTTAAAAGCAAGCTACATAAGATCTATGAGCCTGAGCAATTAAGAGCTGTTTTAGGCTATTTAAAGGAAAATCACCAGCATTTATACTTGTGTTGCCTAATCACCTTTGGATGCTTCCTGAGGCCTCATAAAGAAGTGAGAAAGCTTACTGCTGGGCACTTCAAGAAAGGCATCACTGAGATCCACCTTTCAGGTAGTGAAAACAAAGGGCGTAAGGTAAGGGTGGTGTATGTTCCTGATTACGTTAAGCAAGAGTTAGAGCAACTCCTACCCACTTTAAAATCGACTGATAACATCTTTTCCAGAGAGAATAATCCTTATAACGAGGCTTATTTCAATACTGCTTGGACAAGGGCTTGGAGAAAGATGCACCAATTGGGTATCGTGGAGAAAAACCATACCATTTACTCCTTTAGGCATACAGCTGCTGTTGATGTTTACAGACGTAGTAAGGATGTGAACCTGCTAAAAAGCTTATTAGGCCATTCGAGTATTTTGGTAACGCTTAACTACTTGCGCGGACTTGGAGAATATAATGAGGAGGTTTTAAGAGGTGCTGCGCCAATGATGCAATTCTGTATTGGATAGAAATAATTGCATGAAAGATGTATAACAAAACGCAAATATTTACAACTCCTTAATTCTGTTAAATTGCTCTAGTAAATCTTTATCATTGACCCCTATCCCAAAAAACAAAATGGGATATAACATTGGGACAGCATTTTTATCTCCTTCTATTAGGGTATTTAACTTATCAATATCTATGGTATTATGAACAAGCAAATTAATAACTGCATCTAATAATGATGTCTCGCTTGATTTTTTTTTCTGATTTTCATTAGCAATTAGAGTTAGTCCCTCTGCAATCTGCATAAAAGACCCCACAATGGTGTTAAACTCTCTAAATTGATAATTTCTATTAAACAGGTTTACTCTTATTTTCTCAGATTTCTTGAAACGATACTTATAATAGAAAAGTTGTGTTTCTTTTCCTTCGAATGGATCTAAAGGAAACTCCTCTTTCACGAAACAGCTGTAACCCAAGATTCGTTTTGCAGATAGGTTTTCTCCACATATCTCTGCTACATTATCTTCGATATAGCATTTGTTCCCACTAAAACCACCCTTCGAACCAAGCTCATTAACGTGAAAAGCATTAGAGAGACTAAAGTTTGCAGAATAATAATCTTCATTCCCATTTTTCTTGTTAATAAATTTAGACCTTAATCCAGAAGAAACTACTGTTCTACAACCTGGCATATTTAAATCATACTCTTTCTGATTGATATAGTTATGTATCCTGGATACTACCCCTAAAAATTTGCAAACCTTGAAAGATTCTGAATTAATTAGATTGACGAGATGTTTATTACGCTCCTCCTTTTCATTAAGATTTGAGATAGTCTTATTGAATTCTTCAAGACTCAATGTAGCCCTTTCATTTGGTCTACCAATCCTGGGCGAAATTAAAGGGTCAATATCAATCCCAAACATTAATGAATCATTGAACCTCTGAAATCTAAAAGTTTCTGGATAAAGGTTATTGTATGTATCAAGTTCATTTTCTATAATTTCAATAGCAGATTCGATAATTCTCAATCTTTCAATCGCTTCTTTTCCAATTGTAGTTCTTACATCACCATTAGATAGAATTAGATGATTAGAAAATCCCAAAAGATCTAAATGAGCACTTATTGAAAAATAGGTAGTATCTGTGGACATGTTTTTCTCAATAATTTATTGATAATAAATGTAATAAAAAATGTGAGAATAAGTATTACAGTAGCGGCACCCTTCAACCAGCTTCAGATGGGTTGAACGAAGGGTGTATAATGGGTCGTGAAAAGTTAGCCTTAGTTTTACTACCAATTGGGAGGTTGATAGAATAAGTCCCCCCGACTCATCAATTAGCGATTTAGGATAATAAAACGAGGGAAGGAATCTGAGAACCATGCCTCATCAGAGTCTCATACCATCAAATATTTACAATGAGTAGTTCTTAGGTCACGATAAAGAATACCACAATAATGGAATAATAGCCCAGCTTATTATGTTGAAAATAAAATCAATTTTTCTTTTGGGCATATTATATCTGTTGATTTTTTCACCTGTTTTCATTTCAAAAAGTAAATCTGGAATTCTCGTTAACATAAACAGGCCAGCAGCTAAAGGAACTCCAAGTCTAAAATACTTTTGAAGAAGATAAAAGTAGATAATGGTTGCAGAAATGAATAGTAAAGTAACTATTTTACTTCTGATTGTTGTTATGTCTTCAGTGAGATATCGCTCTCCATCTATATAAACGTAGGAAGGTATTATACCCCTTAAAATTAACCCAATGAGGTTAGTGCTGATGAACATTAATAAGAAGTACAGAATCAGAACTTTTGTTGCAGTAAGTAGTATTTCCATTTGCTTATTACTTGGCTTTATTAAGATACATATGTTAATCAAAAAATCTTTTTGCTGAGTTATTAACAACTAATAAACTGAATCCTAGATTATCCACTCTCTGATAAACTTATCCTCTTGTATAAGAAATTCTTGTTCCATCCAACCTATTAGTTTAGTTAAATTAGAGACATCACTTGTTAGATACTTTGAATCATTGCCTGATTTCGTCAAAAAATACTTACTAATCTCAATTTCTTTTAATCTATCACCAAATTTAATTTTTGCCTTGATTGATAAAAGGAAAATCATTTCCCCCTTTATAATGTTTTCTGAGAGCATTAAATAATGCTTTTCAAATTTCGGGTTAGCCTCATTAAGCCATTCATCCAATTTTTTTTCGATACTCATGTCTCTTAACAAATTTGAAATAATCATTAAATAAAACAATTTAATGGTAAAGAGGCAAATTATCATAATTTGTATTTTTTTTGCCTAATAATCAGTTTTAGAAACTGAATGATTCTGAACAGATTTTTTACTAAAATTTTTAGTAATTTGGTTCCCCAATTTGAACCATGTTACAACACCGTATTAGCCCAAAAGATGATGATTTAGAGCCTCTGGATAATCCAGGCAAGACTTCAGGCTTTGTAAGTCCTGCTGAGGATTATATGCAGGGACGGCTAAATATTTTGGAGCGTCTGGTTGAAGATCCTGTTAATACCTATTACGCTGAAGCCACTACAGACGAGTTGATCAATCTGGGCATCAGCAAAGGTACCCTGTTTGTTTATGATACCTCAATCAAGCCCAAACATGGTTCCTTAGTGGTTATCTGGTATCAGTGGGAATGGAAGGTTCGACAGTTATATCTTTTGGGTAAGAAAGTCTTTCTGGGGACAGGAAAAGAGAACGATGAGCCTGAACTGGTAAAAGGCGAACTGCTCATCAGAGGGGTGGTTACCTGGTCTTGTAGACCTCATCAAAAAAGACCCAAATGTTATGTACGCTCTCGTTGATGGGAATAACTTTTATGTTTCTTGTGAGCGTTTATTCAGGCCTGAGCTCAATGGTAAGCCAGTAGTGGTGCTGAGTAATAACGATGGCTGTATTATTTCTCGTAGTAATGAGGCAAAAGCCCTGGGTATCAAAATGGGGGTCCCCTACTTTAAGGTTAAAGAGCTGATTGAAAAAGAGCAAGTGGCAGTATTCAGCAGTAACTATACGCTGTATGCTGATATTAGTGCTAGGTTAATGAATAACTTGGCACGCTTCACTCCAGAAGTAGAGGTTTATAGTATTGATGAGTGCTTTTTAAGGTTTAAAGGCATGGACAGCCTGGAGACTTACGCTCATCAGATGCGTCAATCAGTTATCCAAAACACAGGCATTCCAGTCAGTATTGGAATAGCCCCTACCAAAACCTTGGCTAAGCTAGCCAATAAGAAAGCGAAGAAGAGTGAATCTGGGGTTTGTGTGCTTGAATCAGACGAAGCCATTCATGAGGCGGTTGAAAATTTTCCTATTGCTGACCTATGGGGAATTGGTAGAGCTTATCAGGCTAAATTAGAACTGGACTATATTTTTACTGCTGGACAGTTGCGTAAGCAGTCAGAAGCTTGGGTTAAGAATAAACTAACTATCCAAGGCCTCAGGATGTGGCATGAACTATGGGGAAGATCTTGCATTCCTTTAAAGGAAGTACTGGAGCGCAAACAAGCGATCTGCACCAGTAGGTCTTTTGGTAAGCTGACGAATAACCTAGAGGAACTCACTGAAGCCACCAGTAGTTATACCAGTCGTTTGGCTGAAAAACTACGTGCTGATCAGAGCTGTGCAACCATTCTGAATATCCAACTATTAACCAATAGGTTCCGTAAGGATTTACCTCAACATAACCCCTGTATAAGCCTTCCATTAAGCCATCCAGTAAACAATACTACTGACCTGATAAAAACTGCTGTAAGAGGCTTAAAATCGATCTACAACCCAAGGTATCAGTACAGCAAAGTGGCTGTTATTGCAACTGGTCTAATACCTGAACAGGAAGTACAGCTACACCTGTTCACAGAGTGGAACGGACCTAAGAATAACAGCCTGAGTAAGTTGATGGATCAATTGAACCGTTACTATGGTAGCGGTACCATTCGACTTGCTTCTGAAGGGTTTAAAAAACGTTGGGCAATGAAACGGGAGAATGTCAGTCCTAGTTATACTACCGATTGGGAGGATGTCCTAAAAGTTGGATGAGACTCAGATGTTGTTCATATTAAAGCGTTTTTTACACTTAATTTTATAACTTCAGGTAATATTATTGTACTATCTCATGAAAAAACTGTCGATCTTTTTCTTAATCTCTTTGTTAACCTTGAATGTTAAAAATCTACATGCCCAGAAAGCTGGTGAGGTTGCAGCAGTGGCTGCTGGGGTAATTGGGGGTGCTATTGCTGTTGCTGCTGCTGTTGAACAGTATCAAGAACAAATGGAACTTAGAGCGACTGAATACCTACTTGAAAATAGACCTGAATTTACACACTTCGAATTGAAGCTTTTGGATTTTAATGTAAGTAAGCTATCAGACTTATCAAATGTTTCATGCGTGTCATTCTCACTTAAAGGCCCAAACCTCACAAATCAAAAGAAACTAATTTTATTGATGTTTCTGAGTAAGGGTTGGATGAACGAATTTGGGGTTGACTTTACTAAAGTACGCTTTGAACTTTTTGACAAGAGCCAGTGGGGAGACCTGTTTTTCTCCTATGTGTCATTAGCATCATCAGTTAAGATTACAGACAAAACAAATATCCCAATTTTCAAAAAGGTCTCAAGCTCTGAGTTCAACACTTTAAGCCCTGAGATGGGCATCAAAACACTTGATAGTGAAGGTTATGGTGTTTATCTAACTAAGACTAAGTACACAACAGATATATCGTACGTTTCACTTACTCCCTCAGGAATAGAAACGAAATATTTGACTGAAGATAAATTGGAAAGCTCTGTTTTCCCACTCATAAGAACAGGGAACGATGATGATACATACATGGTATCTGATTTCTCAACAAAATACAAGGTAGTGTACAACGAAAAGTCTATGGGTCTGTATATCAAAGAGCTAAAAGACTTAGTTCAACTGAAGCGATCGTCGATTAATGCTATTCAAGCTTTTTTGTATTAGAAGACTACACTATTTTGCTAAATCAAGAACAATTTGCGGGGTGAACAAAATTGTTTAGTAAAAGTACGATTTACAGAGAAATCAACACCTGTCATTTAGGACATCATCCTTAAACTCACTGATCGTCTTCTTCATCATCTTGATCTCTTTTATTTTGGCATCAAGGGTTTTGAGTTTCTCCTCCAATATGGCCAACTTATCCTCTTTAGCATATCGGTTAGTATACCAGGCATCAATCATCTGACCTATTTCTCTGATGGTGAAGCCTACTGACTTTGCTTCATTGATAAACTCCAATCTTTCAACAGACTCTTCATCGTAATGAAAGTAGTTGTTTGAACTTACGGTTTCATCTCTACTTCCCTTAATTAACCCAGACTTTTCGTAGAACCTTATGGTGTGTGTAGATACTCCTGTTCTTTTAGATAATTCGTTGATAAGCATTTTCAAATTTAGCATGTGGAAAAATAAATATCAACTATAGACCATGCTCTAATGTTGATGGTTTGATTCAACAAGTTTAGGTTTGCAAAAACACTAAATCGTAAACAAATAATGAAAACCATTTTAATCACCGGAACCTCAAGCGGAATAGGTAAATCAACCGTTTTTGAGTTTGCTCAAAAAGGGTGGAGAGTAGCAGCCACCCAAAGAAATCCTGAACAAGAAAAAGACTTTGCAAATCTACCCAATGTAAAACTCTACACATTAGACGTTACCAAGCTCGATAGTATTGCAAAAACCTTCAATGAAGTGAAAAAAGAGTTTGGCACCATTGATGTGGTAGTTAACAATGCAGGTTATGGTGTAGACGGTGCATTTGAAGCCATGTCTGATGAGGTGATACATCAACAATTTGATACCAATGTATTTGGTTTAATGAGAGTAACCCGCGAAGCAATCCAATTGATGCGTCAGCAAGATGGAGGAAGAATTATTCAGATCTCAAGTATGGGAGGTAGAATCACTTTCCCTTTGTACAGCATTTACCATTCTACCAAGTT
>Ga0078894_10000049_pt1 | contig 68093 bp, 72 predicted proteins | sample LauGreSu1BDMLBSD_2_FD_67506 | JGI IMG/M metagenome (GOLD analysis project Ga0078894, IMG submission 67506) | Freshwater lake microbial communities from Lake Michigan, USA - Su13.BD.MLB.SD (version 4) (version 4) | ecosystem: Environmental > Aquatic > Freshwater > Lake | place: Lake Michigan...
CGGCAACAGGCTCCGGTACAGGCTCCGATACAACTTCAGCAGGTTCGGCATCAGGCTCCGGTACAGGCTCCGATACAGGCTCAGGAACAGGCTCCGGTACAGGTTCAGCAACGGGGTCTGTAGATTGGGAAATAGGGTCCATTATATAGTATGTATATTTTTTTCGAGTGCGAGGTTGCTCAAACATAAAGTCTCCTTAGAATTAAAAATACTGAGAATATTTATTTCTCAATTGAGACGTCGTGGACTGTAAAACGACCGCTTGTCTCCGAAACAATTCGTTGGATTGATGAATGTATTGGATGTCTTCATTTTTGTTCATCGCCACTGAAACACCCTTCTCGTAAATTTGACTCCATGCCTCAATGGTCGTCGTGGCTCTGCGTATGACATTCTTGTCGAGTTCACTCAGTTCGGCTTCCGGTAAAGGACCCGATGGTGAGACAAAGTGTTGGATATACTTCATTGCGCATTGAACCTCCCCAGAAACCTCTTCTAAAGCTTTCTTGGTCTGTCCCACGGATTCCGAAAGTTGAATCGTATTCGTGGCGACAATCGATTCTTTAAATCTTCCAAAGGTATTCGACAAATGAACAATCTTCTTTAAAGCACTAAGAATGGACTGTAAAAAAGCGGTATCGTCAATCATATTGACCGACTGAATTTTCTTGGTAAATCCCTCAAACAAAAGACTGAGTTCATCTGCTGCTGCGCCGAATTCGTTAAACCCTTGAATGTCGATATCCAGCTGAACTTGTTTTACGTCAGATACAATCTTGGAGGCAGCATCAAACAAGGCGGTATAATCCTCTACGGAACCTTTTCCGTGAAAATCTTCGCATTTAATTTCGGCAGCACAGTCTTTGATTTGTTGAACAATGGATTCGTCTTCGGACGAGTCTTTCACAATGGCGACCGATTGACTCAAATCTTGTCGTAAGATAGGAATCGCGGGCGCATAGGTAGTAAGAAGAATGCTACTGCTGTCTGACACGATAGTAATACCGGGTTCAACAATAGCATTCACAAGAGGTTGATTCATCGAAATATCATTCGTATTCGAAGGTAGGCTGGTCTGCGTGGGAACAGGTGACTGTGGGGGGGTACCGGGCCTGTCGGGAACAGTGGCATCCATACAGTATGCCAGGACTATTTTTTTCTCGAAATTTTTCTTGTTCTTTTCTTTTTCGAGCCTCCTAGCGCTGTGCCTTTCGCAGTGCTTTTCGCTTGGCCTTGCTTTTTGTCTTTTACAGAAGATAATTGGGTGGTTATAGGTAGATTAGAAAACTCTTTGGAAGCTTGTGCTTTTTTCTGTTGTATAATTCCCCGACTTGAACCGCGCGAACTATTCGACCCAGTTGAACCAGTTGAACCAATCGAACCAGTTGAACTGATGGACCCATTCGAAGGTGAGGCACTTGTATGTTCTGCTAAAAAGTCATCCAACCTCTTCTTTAAACCTCCTGTGGGTGGAGGTGGGGCGATATTAGGAGATTTAGAAGGAGAGTTTATAGGAGGGGGAGGTGGGGTGATACTAGGAGACGCAGAAGGGGCAACACCCGAAGGTACAGGACTCTCTGTAATAGACGATGTTGGAGGGTTTAATACGACATCTAGGTTCGAGCTCTTAAGTTCGAGTTTATTTTTAATCCATTCAGACATTGCGTTATACAGTTTAGAAAGTTCACCTTGGACGGGAGTAAATGAAGTAAGTTGAGTCGAATAATCTTGTTGTAGCTTTTTCAACTGACTAGCTTGTACTTTTCTTTGTTCACTGTTCATTGTATCCAATCCGTCAATTTGTTCATCAATCTGGTTTGTCTTATCTCGTAGTTCGGACAATTTACGCAGTGTTGTAAGTGCCGTGACTCGTTCATTGGTCTTTTTTAATTCATCCATAGCCCGTGGTTTCAGCGTTCCCTGTATCTTTTCAAGATAACCCTTAAGGTTCAGAACTAAAGTTAGAATTCCTTGACATAAGGAAATTTCAATGGTAGTATAATCTTGAATTTTGGTGATTTCCGTATTCACTTCTGCGATTTTTTTATCCATTTCAGCTGTTGCTTGTGCTAACACCTTTGCGTGTGCCTCACGAGCTAGTCTTAGTTTTTTTTCTTGTTCCGCCATTGCTATTCTTGCCTTTACTTTTGCTTCTGTTTCCGCTAATGCCTTTGCTTTTGCCAACCGTTCTGCTTCTGCCTTCGCTTTTGCTTCTGCTAATGCCTTTGCTTCTGCTTCAGCTTTTGCTTTTTGTAATGCTTCTGCTTCAGCTAATGCCTTTGCTTCTGCTTCAGCTTTTGCTTTTTCTAATGCTTCTGCTTCAGCCTTCTCTTTTGCTTCTGCTAATGCCTTTGCTTTTTCTAATGCTTCTGCTTCAGCTAATGCCTTTGCTTCTGCTTCAGCCTTCTCTTTTGCTTCTGCTAATGCCTTTGCTTCTGCTTCTGCCTTCGCTTTTGCTTCTGCTTCAGCCTTCGCTTTTGCTTCCGCTAATGCTTTTGCTTCTGCTAATGCCTTCGCTTTTGCTTCTGCTAATGCCTTTGCTTCTGCTTCAGCTTTTAACCGTTCTGCTTCTACACGTTCCGCTTCAGCTTTTAACCGTTCCACTTCTACACGTTCCGCTTCAGCTTTTAACTGTTCTGCTTCAGCATTTGCTTCTGCTTTTTCCTTCGCTAGTTCTTCAGTTTTCTCCTGTTCTTCATCTGCCGTCTTGACCATTTCTTCCTCTAAAAGCGCTATTACAGTTGGATATACATCTGGATATAACGCTAGTTTGTCATGTTTATCCGTAAGATATAAAAGGTGATCATGTATAAGGGTAATCTTTTGTTCTGTCGATTGAGAATCTGTTATGCTCGTATTGTATTCGAGAATAGTATTTCTAATTTCTTCAAGTAAGACATTCTCCTTTTCTTTCACCATTTTTCTAACTCTTTGTAATTCATCATTCACTTCTTTTCTGAAATCATCGTATCCTGAACCACATGACTTTAACTCACGATTGAGATATTCGATGTGTTTTTGAATTTCAGTTTCGTCCTTAGTAGACTCGTTAAACGCTCCAATGGCCTCGGTTAAATTATACTCAACGCATACCTCATCGGTGGATGTAATCAATGGGGGTCCTGCTGCGGACACTCTCACATCCTCGGGTAGTCTATTTCCTTGTACACGTATATCGATTGCGATTGCTTCCGCGGTTTCCTTCATTGCTTCTTTCACTTTTGCGACAGCTTCCGCCTTTGCTTCTATCTTTCTTTCCATAGCTTCAGCTTCTAGACGTTCCGTTTCCTTTGCTTCTATCTTTTTTCTTTCTATAGCTTCAGCTTCTAGACGTTCCGTTTCATTTGCTTCTGACCTTATTTCTTCCACTTTTTCTTCTGTCTTGTTTCTTGTAGCTTTTAAAGAGGGTATCTTATTGAAAGCCTTTTTTGTTTCACTTAGTGCTTCATTCACAGAGTTGGTAGCACCGGATACGTTTCCATACACGTTTCGAGTAGAATTTACATGGGGTATCTTAGTGACAGCCTGGACTGTTTCCCTTAATGCGTCATTCACATAGTTGGATGCTCCTGATACATTCCCAGATACATTTCCTGTCATATTTACTGGGGTGTTTCCAGTAGAATTTACATGGAGTATCTTAGTTACAGCCTGGGTTGTTTCCCTTAATGCGTCATTCACAGAGTTGGTTGCTCCTGAGAGGTTACCAGATACATTCCCTGATATACTCCCAGATACGTTTCCTAGCACATTCCCTGATACATTTCCAGTTATACTCCCAGATACGTTTCCTAGTACACTCCCTGATACATTTCCAGTTACACTCCCTGATACGTTTCCTAGTACACTCCCTGATACATTTCCTGTAATATTTACATGGGATATTTTAGTGATAGCTTGTCCTGTTTCATGTAGTGCCTCGGTTACGGATTTGGTTGCTTCCAACTGTGGTTTTGTTTTCTCTGATGTCTTTTCTATACCCAATAAACTACCTTGTACGCTACTTTGACGTATGATTCCATTCGATTCATTGGGTTGATTGGGTTCATCCACTGTAGTTTCATTCGGTTGATTAGGTTCATTTACTGTAGTTTCATTCGGTTGATTAGGTTCATTTACTGGAGTTTCACTCGGTTCACTGACTTCGTATCCTTTTCTAGAGTCTGCACCATCGTAGATTTCCTGAAGTAATTGAGTCACTTCTGTGACTTGTTGAGGATTCAAAGAAACGGTTTTCAATAGTTCGAGTTTTGCATCATCTTGTTTTAAAAAATCAAAAAATTTTGTCATAAACTCGAATGTTCCCATTATATACCTTAGCTAAAATAAGATGATTCAACCAAACGACCCTGATGTAAAGTGATTTTACGGAAGGAGTCGTCGATGTTATCATGAGACACGATAATCACGGTTTTGCCGATAGACAATTTCTGAATGATACGTATCATGATTTTCTTATTTTCAGGGTCTAAAGAAGCCGTCGGTTCATCCAGGACAAGAATACGAGAAGACCGATAGAATGAACGCAACAACCACACCATTTGTCTCTGTCCACCGGACAGATTGTTCCCCGCTATACCACAGGGTTCGTTCATTTTCGTCTCAAAGACCTCCGCCACATCATCTAAGTCAAGTTCGTGAAGTGTTTTCATAATCTCCTCCTGGGTCGGTGGTTTTTTCAGTCCATACACGATATTTTCATACAATGTTCGATTGAATAACTTGGGTTTTTGTGGAATGTAGAATATCTCATTGTGGATGGTTTCCGAAGATATCTGTTTTACACTGACTCCTCCAATAGTAATATCTCCCATGCCAATCGGCTGATATCCCAGCAACAATTTCACGAGTGTAGATTTACCCGAACCAATTTGTCCTACAAAGGCCACTTTCTCTCCTTTCTTCACTTCAATACATACATTTTCCAGAACAAAGGTATCCTTATATTTGTGATAAATATGCTGAAAGCAAATGTCTCCATATTTGAAATGCTGTAAAGACCCCTCGGGTTTATCTTCTACATTGACATCATTGAAAAACTCTTCGGTGTCTTTGATTTTACTAAACACTTCGGCCATGCGATGGGAGGAGTGTTCTGCCTTTTCGTACAAGCGAATAATCGAGAAGGTAATGATAAAAGTACTAATGAGTACTTCTGCTGTAATCTTCTTTTTTTTGTATTCGGAATAAAGGATGTAATTCATACTGATGAAAAGAGCGACTGTGACGAACCCCCAGAACATGTCTCCGAACATATACAGCACCCAGGACTGTTCATTTTGTTTTTTATAGTCTTTAAAATAAATATCATAAAACCGCCTCTTTTCTTCAGGTACCTGATTAAAACTATACACGGATTCCAGATTGTTGAAACAATCCACCAACATCTCATACATTTTATCCTGTAGGTCATTTTGTTTCAGACCATAGTTAAAGAATATTTTAAACATGATGTAGATGTAAATGTAATTGACGACAATAAAAAAGACATAATTCAAAAAAGCAGCGTTCGAAATGTGGTAATATTTATAAATGGCAGTGACCAAGACAAAAAATTCCTTCAAGAAATCAATACAGAACACTTCCAGATATTCAAACAGAATACCTGGCATACGAATGATTTTAGACAGGATTTCACCGGTATGAATATTTTCAAAGTCAAACCGGTAATGGTCCAAGATGTATTCAAACAAGGAACCTGTAGCATATTCAGAAAAACTTGGAATGATTTTATATTGAAGGAACAGAAGACAGGACTCGGTAAACCAACATGCGATATAAATGTACAACAGCCATTTTACATTTTGGACGAAGATAGACTGGTTTTTGTCTTTAAAAGAATTGATGACCTTACCGTAATATTCAGGAATGTAAATATAATGGAGCGGATAGAGTATGACAGTGACGGATAAATAAAACACAAATAACACCACATTGTTTTTGATAAAGTTCAACAATATCGTATGAATATTTAACAGTTCCATCTATAGTATAAGAATAGAAAACAATACGAGTTCATACAATATATCACATGTTGGTTCTATAAAATATTCTTTTATACTATGAAGTATGACCGTGAAACATTCTCGATAACAAAAGAGAAGGAGTATCAAATGAAAAAAAGAATGGAAAAAGAAGATTGTCTCGCCCGGAAAGAAAAGGAATATCGAAAGGTGGAGAAGCTGGAGACGTGCACCTTGAAAGCACCTCAGAAAGTGTTCGACCAGTCACAGTCCTTTGAATGGGACCTTTTTCAATGGGCAGATTATGAATTTGTCCAATGGGCCAACCAACAACCCGCGACGATGGTGATTGCCATTATGGCTGAAATGAAACATAGTCCCAAAATGAAGCCTTCGATTGAAATACTTAGACCCAAAGTGGCCTCTGTTCCGCTTTGCTCGATTGACTTATATACAAAGCAAAAGAGACTAGGGGAAAGAAGTGTCGCCTTTTTAAAACAAATGAAGAAACGTTATGGAAATTCCGTGTTGCGAATCTTATACTCTACTTTTTATTAATGGATTCATGGTACCTTTGGCCATCTCGGCGATAGCTGGATTTGACATAACTCCTTTGGCCAAGTCTGCTACCTTTGGATTTTTCATCACGTTTGACGCAAAGCCTGTCACATTCTCCATGGATGCTTTGCCCGTCAAGGCTTTTTTGGCTAAGCTTGTGAGCCCTGGCGTTTTCATCACGCTCGACGCTATCCCTGCCACGTTTCCTAGTTTTCCTGACATGGCTCCTTTGGCCATGTCAGCGATATCTGGGTTTGACATGACACCTTTGGCCATCTCGGCGATATCAGGTCCTGCCATGGCTCCCTTCGCTAAGCCTGTGACATCAGGTCCTGCCATGGCTCCTTTGGCTAAGCCTGTGACACCTCCTAGTTTTCCCGACATCGCACCCATTGCCTTGCTAAACAAGGATTCGTTAGAACCTGGCATGGTTTTTGGTTTAATACGGTCGTCTTCTCCCATTAAACTATATAGATAACCTATCAGAAACCCCGTACATGCGATAGTAGGTAAAAGAACGAGTACCAAAAGCAAACATAATCCAATACAACAAAGTAAATAAAACAGAAAGTACCCTAACCAAATTAACCAGTTCAACAAGTCCGTAAAATACCAATACCATGACCTAGCAACAAGGTCTTCGAGTGGGTCCACCATACGTACCCAACAATACTTAAACGTTTCAATCCACCAATACAAAAACCCCATCATTTTAACAAAAAATGCCATAGTACCAATGACCAGGCTATAGAGAATAAACACCTTGAACATTCTCATAATACCAAAGGTAAAGGGCTTCCATTTATCGTAATGATAAATAATCATGCCGATTAAGAAGACACTTAGACAAGCGAAGACAATCAGTGTCACCTTCTTCGTACAGGATTCGGTCGTTGTACAGAACCCTGTGGAGTAATTTCCCGACGATATTTCTGTAGGGGCTTCCTTCTTTTCTGATTCAGGTTCCTCCTTGGGATTTTCCGAAGACATATTAGAGACTGTAAGGTCATTCGAAATGGTTTGAGACATTATATATACTTATATATAAATGATAAAGATTGTTCTGTTATTGTTCTTATTTCTAGTCTATGTCTCCGCCCAGCGGGAAGGTCTTCGAAACTACCAACCCATCACAAAAGACAATCAAATCTATGGTGTGAATGTTATCAAAGGAAACCCCCAACACATCTGTGATAGACTTGCCAACGAAAAAGACCCCTTGTTTAAAGACATGGAACCGAAATTAAAGGAAAAAATACTTAAATACAGTAGAGCGGATGTTTTAATGGATATGCAATATTTTAACAACGCATCGTATCTTATCTTTCAACTCAATAATTAATCATCAGACATTTAATATTTTACGTAGCAAGGACCGGGTACCATCCATGTATCCGCAATCATAGGGATTCTTGAATTCAGCAGGTAGGACCGTTCCTTTGTATCCAAAGATATCCAAAAAGGATTGTAAATAAAAACGTAACCGATACCGTTTATACAGTGCGTTGTTTTTGATTTCTTGTTGGAACATAATGTCTATCAAATGATAGGTACTGGACAATAAAATGAGTTCATTCATGATTTCATTTTTTTGGTTGTATAAAATACGTATCCTATCTTGGTCCACCTCTTCTTTTTGACCGTGAAAATGTATCTCATTCAATATGTTTTTAAGGGTGCTGATAATACCCATCCGATAATCATCGACCGTTTTAATGAAAGAGAAAATATTGATGTTGTAAATGATGGGATAATCATTCATGATAGGTTTGGGAATAGAAAAACGATTGTTTTCTCGAATTTCAATCACCTTCTCTCGTATCGTATCAATCTTCTCCTGTAAGTTTTTGACAAGCGTATCCTTGAGTATCTTAATTTCTTCGCTTACCTTTTTCGTGAATTCTTGTTTTTGTGTCTCCATATCCGGTACCATTTGATTGACCCTCGACCAGTGTTCGATTTCCTTTTCCATGCCATCCGATTGAAGCAGTGGATTTTCAAACAAGAGTGTTTCTCCAGAAGTGAATTCAAGTAAAATCTTGAGTCGTGAATAGTGCGTACTGGAGATGTGATGTGCTTCGGCAGCTGCATCCAACTTTAAGTAATTGACGATTGCCAACAAAAAGGAAATCAGTGCGTTTATCCCTGCGATAATCAAGAGTCCATAATCGTATTCTTGGGAAATGGATGTAAATACGCTACACATCGTGGAGAGAAAGATACAGGGGAACATAAATAAGTTCAGTTGATGTCGACAGTAATTCGACGATTCATTATACAAAAACGCTTGAGATTTGATGAAACTCGCCAAAATATCAAGAGCCGATGAATATTTGTGAATGATACTGGGTTCGTAGTAATGAACCAATTTCTTTTTGAGTTCATCGATGGATATTTTTCTGGGTTCTTCTGTGCTATCGCTGTGTGCTTCCCACATTTCGTTCATAGAATGAGATGACCTTTAAGTATTTCAAACCAAGCGTAAAATATCATCCGTAAAATAAAATTGACGAACCCTTACTATAAGTATTTGAACACACAAAACCAAATCCAATGAAGAACGTCTCTCCCATAAATGCTGGACCACAGCTCAGACCTAGGTCCTCCTCAAGGTCACCCTCTGTTCCTAGGTCACGGTCCGCCTCAAGGCCAAGGTCACCCTCGTTGTCTCCAAGGTCGCGGTCCGCTTCCAGGTCACCTTCGATTTCAAGGTCGCCCTCAGTGTCTTCAAGCGAAAGTTCATCCAAGCCTAAGCCCAAACCAAAACCAAGGCGTATGAAAGAAGATACCTATACAGAAGCCATTCTTCAGAGACGATACAATATCTTTATCACAGACCGAAGGGAAACCAAGGCACTTCTGGAAGAGACAGGACTCCCCATTCGTCTTCCCAATCCACCAGAAGATATCACCGAGAATATCATCAAGTTTATCATTCAAAACAAGGAAAAAGACAAGAGCTGTAAATGGGCGAAAGCCATTGGTAAACCAGGAGACTTGTATTCGGAACTGTATGTCTTTCCACCCGAGGCAAAATCCTTTACATCCGATGGCCCCTGTTCCTTCGGTCCAAACAAGAAATTTGGCGTGCTCTATTTCCTAGACATGCGTAACCTGGACCGAAATCGATTCATCTTGTGGAAAGTGCCCGTGACCCATGACACGCCTATTTGGAAAAGTCTCAAGATGTCTAAGAACCAGACGCATGAGGACCAGTGTAACGAGGGCAGACGCCCACACATTTCCTGGGACAACATCTACTGCCAGCTTCACCACATCGCAGTAAAAATATATGATGGAACCTTTGAAGGCATCTTCACAGAGCCATTAGGCGTTTCGATATAAGTTCTACCACCGGCAAAGACACCGCATTTCCTGCCAATTTATACAAAGCCGTATCTGACAATGGAGGCAATTGATACGTTTCGGGGAAACCCTGTAGACGAAAACACTCGCGGGGTGTGAGTTTACGGATTCCTTTTTCATCCAAAATCAGGGGTACATTGTGTCCTCCCCCTCCCATGTTGGCCGTCAAGGTAGGGCACTCTCCGCTCTTGTTCTCCCGAACATAGACCCGCCGGTATTGATAGACCGTATCCTTTTTTATGACGCTTTCCCGGACCAGTGGCCAGGTGGTCGATTGGTCGGTATAATAGTATTTGTCGGGAACCTCCTTGTCTAGAAAGGACCCTATCGGCAACTTTTCTATGGCTGGAAAATCCAAAGTAAACCGGTCGTACAACTCCTTGGATTTGATACACACGAGATAAATACGTTCTCTGTGTTGGGGAATACCCGTAATAACAGATGTATCGAGTACCTTGTAACGCAAGTGATAGTCCCGTTTGGTCAGTTCTGCTTGTATGGTCTTGAATGTTTTTCCTTCGTCATGAGACACCAAATTCTTGACATTCTCCAACACAACGAACTGGGGCTGATGCGCATCCATGATTTCCAGAATCTTCCAAAATACGTTCGAACGAGCATCTTGAAAACCTTCTTGTTTTCCTGCGATACTGAAGGGTTGACAAGGGAATCCTCCCGTCAGAATATCATGTTTTGGTATTTTGTCGATAGGGATATCGTTTAAATCGCCCAATGTAAGTGGGTGACTAAAATTGGTATCGTAGATTTCCTTGGAAGGAGCAACCATGTCATTGGCAAAGACACACGCAACTTTTCCGGTGTGTTCAAACGCGCGAGTAAACGCGCCTGTTCCAGCAAATAAATCAATCATGCGAAAAGGGCGGTCCACAGGTGCTGTCGCAGGTTCAGTCACAGGTGCCGTAAGACAAAGAATCAAATCCGCCTTCTTTTTACTACTGTAGCCTTTGAGTCCCTTCTCTTTACACAGAAGCAAAAGCTCTTCACGGGTTTTCATCGAGTAATCCATGGATATACTCATTCTATTCCCTAGATTCTATATCAATTTTATATCTCGTTCAAATGCTTAAGCACATAAGCGAATAACATCCCGTAATGGTCACATTTATCTTTCAACAAAGTCCCTTGATGATGTCCGAATCGAACATCCAAATAAAACGACAGGTCTGATTTACCCGATTGATAGACCTCCACTTCTTTCATGGCTCGATAATACGCAAGGGGTTCCTTGTAGGGAACGAGTGTATCGTTTATATTGGTGTAAATCAACAGATTGGGATAAGACCCGTTCTTCTGGATATGTTCTAGTGGGGCATAACTGTGGATATAGTTCTGGACAGACTTTTTTGTACTGTCTCCTAACTCTGACCTTGTCTCGAATCCAAGGGGTGTCTTATAAGTGGACATTGTCTCTAGCGGAAAGATAAAAGGAACACCTAGTAGGGCGACTTTACACAGGTCGGGTTCCTGATTGAGGACGGAAGAAATCAAGAGTCCTCCACAACTACGTCCCCAAATCGCCAATTTGTCTCGGGTGGTCCATTCCTTCTTTATCAAAAAATGCGCGGTGTCGATAAAATCCTGGAAGGTATTTTTCTTCTGTTTCATGCGACCTTCGTTATATCCCTTGTATCCATATTCTCCTCCTCCGCGCAAGTGCGCAATGGCTATCACAAACCCACGTTCTAATAGAGGATAATAGAAGGATGATTCAGAGGCGTGTTCATACGTGTTATACGCGCCATACCCACGTAACAAACAAGGCGAATGCTTTTTCTTCTTTTGATAGAGTAACGTGACCCTTAATCGAGGATGTATAAACACTTCTTCTTCATGATAACGAGGTTTCATCTTGGGTATGACCGCTTTGTAGGGGTCCACAAAAATGGAAATGGGTTGATAAGGGCAAGTATATTTACACTTGTGAATGAGAAATTGTTCTCTCACAAACCCCTTGAGATGATAATAATCAAAACTTTTTTCGACCAGGTTCAATTTACCACAGTTCAAAGTATAGAGACAGAGTCCAGTCAAGGTTTCTAAGGTAAAGACAAAATAATTTCTAGCATAATCCACGTTCAAGATTTGTTCAGCTGGATGGTTGTTTTCGTACAGTAGGTTCCATTGTTTAAAATCCGTGGTGGTGCCAATGGTGTCTCGTCCTTTGTCTTGTTTACATACAATCCATCGACCATGTTCATGGTTTAAATAGGGATACGTGACGGAGAATTGTCTCGGCAAAAGAAGAGATACCTTGAGTGTTTCTACATCGAGGATATGTATCTCTTCGCTGTGATAGTCTGCGACTGAAATCAAGACAAAGAGACCACTGTCTACATCGTCTAGTTCAATAAAGACTCCTTTTCCTGCTTTATAGATTAATTTATGGGTATCCAAGTCTAGGTCATACAAATAAACCCCCGAATCGTTGTAATAGCGATTGATAGAGACATATAGGATACGAGAATTATCTAGCCACAAGGCTTGTTCCGACGAAATTGGCTCATTCGATAGCAGTTCGTGCGTTCGCAAGAGCCTCTGTTTTGGAAGAGGGATATGTTTGTAATCATCACAGTATATCGATTTGGTAAACAAATGAAAGCATCCACTTCCCACAAAATCAATCGACAACAGCCACTTGTCTCCGGATGGATTCAGTTCCTTGGTTGAGACATGAAAGAAAGGAAATTTCTTAGACCATTTGTGAAGGTCCAAGACTACGTTTGGTTTACATTCGCCGTCTTTCAGAATCGGGTAACCCGATTTCAAGTTCATGGACCCGCGAATCACAGGGTCTTCTTTGAACAAGAAAAACTGAGGGTGTGCTTCTTTCCGAATCTCTTGCGATATTTTTCGTAACCACATCCTAGGTACAGACAAGTGATTTTCTTTCAACAAGGACTCTATCTTGGCTTTCGAATGTACATTGATATTTTCTGGTTGAAACGTGTCGAGGTCATTCTTGACCGACAACTTCGCACATTCTTCTGGTGTGAGATATTGCGAGACATTCTCTTTGAAGGAAGCCCATGATTTACGGGTCCAGTTTCTCTTTTTGAAAAAAAGCTTGAGTGACATAGTATATCCCAATATTTTAGAGTCTGCGACTCTGTATTTTTAGACTCAAAGAGTGAAACCTTTAAATTAACATGCGGAAAAATCATAGGTGTCTTCACGCTGGACATTAACGGATGGGTACGTTACGATTGATTCAAGATACAAACATAAACGAACAATAAAAATAATGCTCTATTATATAATGAGCTTGTTCACGAATCAACGCCATACAAAATCTATGTTGACACGTATCGACGCACTAGAAGATATCGTAGAAACGTTAAATACAAATGTTTCGACGATTTCATTAACCCCAGGACCAAGGGGAGAAGCGTTCAAAATAGACTCTTATGGTCCCCTTACGACCCAATTTGTCTCGAATCTACAAACCTCATCTGTGGACGCTAGTGGTGTTACAATTTCACCCACGAACCTCTATTATTATCTTGTAACCCAGGATAACCGTATAGGGACAGCTCTTACGGGAATACCCGATGCGGATTTTAGCCGACATGTGATTATGTATGACGGTACATCCTGGTATGACTTTGGACCTTTCACTGGATTGTCTCAAGGTGTACCTGATTCGTTGGAAGCAGTGGTGACACCATCTACGGCAGATACCTTAGCCATAGAGAACAGGGTAACGGTAAGCGACTCCATCAACCATATTTTTCTGGAGACCCTATCAGAACCAAAGATTACTTTAGAAGGAACCAATGATTCTACCATCGTTACGAATCAACAGCTTACTTTTTCGGATACTGTAAACCAGAACAGTGTAAATATTTCGGGCATGACTATTTCAAAACAAGACGCAATCTATCCCATCATGGTAGAAGTACCTTCTTCCAATTTTGTGACTCGAATGTTGTTTGGAATGTTTCAACATCTCAGTATTATCGCAACCGCCTTTCGTTCGATGATGCTAGACTACCAGACGTTGGCATTTCAAAACAATACTTATTCAACATCTATCAATCAGAAAGCAAATTATGGTGTAACCAATACTGAAATCGACCAATACAACAATGAAACGGGAGAAAATACAAACTTGATGTTAGACAAAGAGGGTCTTTCTACTACGTATACAGATGGTAATATGATATCCCAATCCGCTCTATACAAAAAAAATATAATTCAATTGGATTATTCTCCTGATGGAGAGACCTATTCCCAGATAGTAGGTTCACCCGTTTCAGGCCTTCAATTAAGAGTAGACGATTACACTCAAGGGACCTATACACAAACTCAGCTCTCAAATAGTCAACTAAGCATGAAAGATGAAACCAACTCCGTGATTCATACATTGACCAAGAGTCTTCTTTCTTTCTTAAACGCAGGTATTACACTCACGCTAGAATCGACCGGGTTAAGTAGTACAGGTCCTCTAAGTATTTCAACCGGTACGGGACAAACCATTTCGATTGGCTCGGTCGATACATCTACCACTCTACATGGAAATACCACCCTAAACAATTTGTCTTTAATAGCTCCCATTAGTTCAAGTTATACTGTAACTCCAACTGTAGGACAGATTGGATATGTCGCGACCACTATTTTAAATAATACAGACACCTCTTTAAGGGCTGAAAATTTCGCAATGACGGCTTCGACCACCATAAGTGTCGCAAAAGTTAATTTGACCGCGGGAACCTGGTTATTGATTGGAAATATGAACGCACCCCAGTTCTCAAATACTGGGTATGTTAGTCTTTCTATCTCACCTACCCTAAATGTGATAAATGACACAGATAATTATGTCCAACATACGAATCATGCGAATTATAACATTAATCTTTTTGTATCACAAGTGGTTCAAATCACCTCCAATACAACCTATTTCATGAATACGAGAACAAATGTGACAGGTCAAACAGTGAACTTGTTCAAACTAAAAGCAACAAGAATCGCATAAAAATAGTGGAATTATAATGGAAAGAGTCGAGCACCAAATGTTTTTCGAAGTGCTTCTTCTTTAAGCTGATGACAGTTCTCGTAAGCAAGTTGTTTGAGCTTGGGGGCTGTCATCAGTTGAATCGATAGTGGGTATCGAAAGGTCGTTCCAAGAAACTGGAGTTTCTCTAGATATTGCCAGGTACATTTCAGATTCCCGTAAATTTGGCAATCTTTAAACGTAAGATTCTTTATATTTGAAAAGCAAGATACATCATGAATGACTGAATCGCCAAAGGCGACCGTTTGTAAGCTGGTCAAGGCTGTAAATCCAACGCCTTGAATCTGTGGACAATCGACACAAACCAACTTTTTGAGTTGTGTCAAATGAAGGATACCTTGGTCCGTGAGGACGTTGTTGTCGACCAAACGAAGTTGGCGGATAGGAAGACCCATCAAATCATCATCTTGAATCAGTGAAGCTTCCGAATTGAGACTGGTTTCTATCGACAATCGTTTGAGACGCTTGAGATACTGTAGACCCGTACCAGTAATGCCACATCGGTCCCATAATTCCAATTCCTCCAATAGAGGCAAATAGAGTAAAGCATGGTCCGTGATATAAATCAAGTCAATTAGGTGTAATTTTTTGAGACGATTCAGTCCTTTAAACACTAGATTGGTATCAATATCAGGTCTTATGTAATGATTTACCAATTGAAGACTGGTAAGATGTGGACAAGAAAGGAAGATATCTTCGGTTTCCAATGGCCTGGTACTTACCTTGAGTTCTTCCAAACGTCCAAATTTCTGAAAATCGGTCGCCTTGACCTCACATTTGGTCGCGTCCAAAGCCTTGATACAGGGGAACGACTCAAAACATCCGGACAATGAATTTGGGTATACATATTCCTTCGACAATCCTTCGTATTGTTTCACAACTTCGCGATACTCTTTGGCGACCACACGAAATAGGACCAAATCATCGACGGAAAGAAAGTATATCAGGTTCACGAAAAGTTCGGAAGGAAGGTCCATCTTTTCGATAAGTTTTTGAATCCGCTAAGCTGAATCCAAACACATCAATTTTATGGACAGCTCACTCTTTGAATAAAAGCAGGATAGGTGATATTGGGTACAGAGACAAAGATACTATTTCGAGACACTCTTGGAGGATAATGAGTTTGTTCAGGGGGAAGAGGATGCTTCTTTCGTCGAAGATATTGGCTATAATCCATCGCAGGACGTTTGACATACGTGGACGGCTGATAACAGGTGTTTTCAGATTTCCTGCCTAAATGATTGGGGAAATTGGTGCCACTACAAGTGCCACTATTCTTCGATGTGGGGTCACACAAATCCTTTTTCATTTCAATCGCAATCTTTTGTTGATATTTACTTTCAAAATCGTCCTGGGTCATTTGCTGAACCACTGGACAAGACGGCACCGTTTTAGGCCTACCCACGCGAGCTTTCCCAGCCTTGTCATAGTCGTTTTGGGGTTGTCCGCGAAGTGGATTGATGGTAAAAGTACCAAGCCAACCTCCGTGCCCTCGGTAACCTGCTCCACGCATCCGGGTTTCAAAACCTGTATATTTCGTTTGAGATTCGACACGTCTTGGGTCATTCAAAGAAAACGCAGGTCTCCCGGAAGAAATCTGATTGACATATCCTTTTCCGTGTTTTCCTCCTGAAACGTGATAGGACCCATCGGTTTTTCGCTTGAGTGTAGTGAGTGACATTGAAGAAAGGTGAGATTATAATTTACAAGTAAAGAAGAATCGGATTCTCTTCTAGTGTATTCTTGATAAAGTAATAGACTTTGGTTCCTTTCAGTTTTCCATAATCTGCCTCGGTCAGCGAGGTTTTAGTTTTATGTGTCCATAAGTAAAACGCAAATAATCCAACGGAAGCATAGGTCATGGACAGAGAGTCTTTTCCATCGGGTATAAAACATTTCTCTTTCTTCGACTCCACATAGTAAGGACCTTTGCCTAATTCGACCCAGTGAGTCATTTTATTTAAAAAGAGGACATTGTCTCGAAACACAAAATCACTTGGACAAATGATGGAGAGGGTAATTCCTCGTGCCATTAAATGATTCAAGGTAAACAGCAATTGTTTGAGAACCGCTTCAGGGTCTTTTGGAAAGCGAAACGGGGTTTCTTTGGTGTCTTTGACCAAATAATGTTTCATAAGAGCTTTGTGAAGTTCCTCCATATCCTAATGAAATAAAATTGATTCGGACTTAAATACTTATCCTTCTAGTATACAAACAAACCCAATGGCATACTGTCCTCCTCATAAACGCAATTCGGCACCGCTGAAGCCCCATGACGTTCGCAAGACACATGAGATACGAAATCCTTTAGATAAACCGAAGGATGATTTTCCTGCCTTGGTTCCGACGAAGCCCAAGGAAGACTTCCCGGCTTTAAAGCCGAAGGATGTACCGAAGGATGTACTGAAACCAAAGGAAAAGTCGAAGGATAAACCCAAGGAAAAGCCGAAGGCTGATACACCTCCAACGCCAGTTCCAAGTCCTGTGACGACCTCAAGTCCTGTGACGACCCCAACACCGGAACCAAGCCCCACGCCTCCTAAACCCAGGATGGATTTCTCAGCACTCTTCAAGAATGTAGAAAAGAAGAAAAACAAAGCAAAAAAGTTGAAGTGGGGAACCGTTCTTCTTACCAAGAAGGGAATGGTAGATAGCATGACCGCAGAGGAACGAGAGGAGGAAGAAACTTGGAAAACCCAACAAGGACAAGAAGAGAGGTTATGGTCGATGGCGGACCGTCTGGCTTATCAGCAAAGTGTTCGACGGGTCTTTGACCCTCACTATGAATCCCCTGAAGAAGTGGCAGTTTCTGCCTCGGAAGAAGAACCCGAAGAAGAGGAAGAGGTTGTAACGGAAGAAGACGAGGAAGATGAGTTAGAACCTGAAATTTAAATTCTTGTATTTTTCTAATGAATTTGCCTTGTTCTACGGAAGTTTCCAATATAGAAGAGTTGAAACGTCTCAAATCTTTATGCGACGATAACTATTTCGAGTACGCAGAGAATAAATTTGTAAATCTTTATTTTTTTTATGTATTACAAGGAAACTGCGAGCAATACAAAAAAATAACCGTTGAACTAAAACCCGGGGGGCTGTTGTCTCGAGACACATTGACCGATGAAATCGTGAAGAACCGAACAGAAGGAGGACGGCGTTACCATGTGAATGGGATATATAGCTTTCGATTTGACGAGAAAGACTTGGTAAAATTTGCCGAATCACCTGGTCATTATTTCCATAACCATAGTCAGGTTGAGCCTATACAATTCGCAAAAAGTCCTGAACTATTCCAGCATCACAATTCCGTGTTTATTTGGCTAGGTTGCGAACAACAGCGAAAAACGAAACGATTTATCGAGAAACACGCGAACGAGAAGCGCGCGACCGCGAAACATTACGATTAGCACGAATCTTGTTTAAGACAGACCTCTTGATACCAGGTTTACCTCGGCGAATGGTACGTCGTCGATTTTCTTCGTGGACCGTGTTCATGAAACCCTTCTTGTGCTTTGAAAACAACTGTTTACTGGTGAAGTTATTCAATGTACGTTTTAATTTATGTAACCCATGTTTCTTAGAGGGAAAGAGAGAATGGGTTGGTTTTGCCGAGATGGCTTGATTAATGGACCGACCTAGTTCTAAAATATCTTTATACACAGGGGGTGCTCTAGTAATCTGCTCCAACCGAGTTTTAAGAACTTCGACTGACATATATTTACCCTATAAAAAAAGATAGCTATCCATTAAATATCATCGAAATCCACATTCTCAATCACCAAGTCCGATTCAGGGTCTATCTGATTGATTCGATTTTCTTCAGACTGTAAGTTATCTACCGCGCCTGTCTGAAGAATCTTATCCTTTTCTCGGTCAGTATACATACAAATCAAGTCACAATGTTGTTTATCGGTTGACCATTCCCGCAGTCCAACCAGGACCCATTGTCCAGGACGGATGAAATTGGAACTCTTGTTTTTTCCGCTGAATGCGCCACGAATGTGGCAAAGACGTACCACGTCATCTTGGCATTTGACTTCGCAGATTTTACCGCCCATCATCTTGACCACAATGCCATAGACCTCGAATTCGTTGGTAGAAAGCACGGTCTTGGTGGTGGTAAACGTTTTGCGTCCGCCCTGTTTGCCCTTTTTGCCTCCGGTCAGATTCTTCACCATCTTTTAAGTATACAAGAACAAATACTTTAAGTCTCTCGTCAATTTTTTTTCAGGGTCATCGTTATGGCCTTGTCTACCGAATGATAGGTCCGATTCGACGTGGTCAAATCGAAAGATTGAATCGCGGTCTTGTTCTGATTTCGAAGTTGTAATACATTCGGTCTTTTCTCTGGATTGGCATGAACCATGTGAAATAAAGTATTCAAATATTCTGGATAATCTAACTTGTTTTGGCCATATAGATTTAAAAATCTTAACGCAATATCAAAATAATCCCATGTATTCCAGAACGGAAGAAGATGGTCTATACATTCTTCACGGGTCCAATCGAGGAATGGTAAGTAATAGTCTAGGGCGATTCTCTTGTATTCTGACCGATATCCTTTAAACAACGAAAACACGCGATGGTCTTTCAGATAGGTATCTATCATACTTCGGAGAATCGCTTCGGTCAATTCTCCGTGCTGAACCAGGTAAGAAAGAACATGTATATCCAATGGATACCAATTCCAGTCTGGCATGTACCTAGAGAAGACATATTTCAGATAAGATGGGGTTTTGAGTTTATCGACCAGAATGGAGAGTCCAAAGTCAATGATATAGAGTTTTGCGGTATCCGTACCATAAAGAATGTTCCCCAAATGTAAATCATGATGCACGATTCGATACTCAATCAACGTAGATATCTTCTCACACAATTGATAGAAACATCGGAACATACGAACAAAAAGAGTATTCTCTCTCAGGTAATCGTACAATTCTTTGGAGGGAATGTACCTGGAATACAACAAGACAAAGGACTTTTTCTTTTCTGCCATCTCACATCCTTGTTTCATCTCAGACAGGGATTTGTATTGGATAGGGCACTGTCGCTCGACTAATACAAAATGTTCTTCGTAACGAGGACAACGTTTTAAAATCGCCCCGACCTCTATTTCTGTTTGAGACACTTCATTCAAAATCGTTAGTTTAGAGACCATGTTCTTCCTTTTCAATGCGACGCCTTTACACGTATATCCCGGATAATAGACACATCCGTAAACGCCTGCTGCTAAAAAATGATTAGGCATCTACAGTAGGTGCATATTTTTTATGCTTCATCTGATAGTATTGATTTTTATAGCACTTTTTGATGACCCCCTCTGGAAAGTTATACGCGGAAATATCGAAAGAAGCAAAGGTATCAGAGGGTTTAAAGAGAGGTGTCTCAAGAAAGTGCTTGTTCAAATCTGCCTGAATGGCCTCTTTGAGTTCCGTCGGGAGAAGCAAGTGTTGGCGAGGCTTCTTTTCAGTATCCTTCTCTTTCTTCTCTGGCTTCAGAAATTTTTTGATGTAATAATATTTAATACTTTTAAATATTTTTACCTCGATGTCCGTTTCATAATGATGCCTCAACAGATATGCCTTTTCATTCTCTACAATCGCCTGGATAGCAAGGGTTTCCATCCACTTCGTAAACTGAACCTCTAATAGTTCATTGTCGTCAAACTTATGCATTTCCGAAAAATGAACAATGGCCTCATTCAACTCTTTGGAACACTTGAAACGATGAATCGCCATGAACTCTTTTCTATAACTTACGGTTTAGTATTTTGCTTCAATTTTTTTTGTTGTAACAAAGCCATGAAATCGGTCTTTTCTATCACCGCCTTTGGTTTGGGAGGGGTCTTGTACATCTTTTCGGCATGTCGTATCGCTTGTAGGTTTCCTTCGATGGCTTTCAACCCAAAATCATCCATCAATTTGGTGAAATCACCCTTTCGTTCTTGCTCCAACAACAAAGTAAAATCGTTCAACTCTTTGACAAAATGGACATACGGTTCATATTGTTTATTCATAAACGTGTCCTTAGAATAGAGAGAAACGACTTCACACCCTACGGATAAAGCACGGTTGATACGATGTGTCTCTAGTGAATTGTCTTTGTAAAAAGGCAAATTGATGACATATTTGACATTTTTGAGTTTTTCCACCATTAAAATAGGGTTGATATACGCATAGTTAAAATCCACTTCTATCTTGGCATTCGGATTATTCTTCTGGAACTCCTCCAGCAGTTTCTTTCGTTCTTCGTTCCCTGCCCCGCAAAAGAAAAAATCAATGGGTCTGTCTTCCCACTCCGGAAAGTCTGGAACCATGAAATCGAAAAAGTAAAACGAATATACCTTGGTATTCAATTTTGATTTGATACATTCCACATTATAACGGCTCCAGTCCAGTAGCGCATTTTTTTGTATCAGTTCCATGTAGTATTTGTTGTCGAATACTTTACTAGGAAACTGTTCCGTCTGAATCAAGATGTATTGGATGCGTTTGAGTTCCTGTATAAAATACAGTTTATCTGCTTGTTCGTGTGCCCCAAACACAAGAATGATGTCTCCATCTTGTGGACTTAGTTCGGTGATAAAGGGTACCTTAAGACGATTCGCCAAAATAATCGCATTCTCGTTGAAAATAGAGTGAAAAGACACGACATACATCTTAACCTATTTCTATATTTTTACTCTCTTCTTTTATCGCAAACCCTAGTTCTTTTAAAAGAGGGTAATACCTTGTACAATCTGGAAGTGGAACGCTGATGGGTTGTCTCCATACGTTTTTATCTACGGTATTTTCGTCGTGACAGAGACAAATCATGACATCGTTTATGTTGGAATGCCCTGTCTCCCAGTGACGCCCAAGTAGAAACGGAATGCCTTCGTTCGTATGGTCCGTACTGAAGGGAGTTTCTTGCCAAAAACTCTTCTTATAGACAAGCGTGGCTTCGTTTGCCATACTTAAGAGAGGATTTCGCATGGCACCGCTATGACCATCTTTAAACAAGAATATCATATCACTCGTACCTGTCACGTTTTTCTTTTTTTCTGTCATGAGTTGAATCGACCTTTCAATGTATTGTGGAAAATAAATATCATCCGTGTCCATGTGGGCAATGTAGTCACCTTTCGCATGTTCCGCTAATAGGTTCCTTTTTTCTCCTATACTCATACGAGGACATCGTAAATAGACTACAGGATAAGGAACTTGTAGGTCGATACGCTGACTATCCTGGCCGTCGTCTCCTATAATCACTTCCAGAATATGAGGATAGGTCTGCGAACAGATATTAAACTCAATCAGTTTTTCAAACTTTTTACGATTGTAAGTAGGAATAATAATGGAACAAGACATTAGGATAAAGAAAGAATTAAATTAAGGGTTTTATACCTATTCCCATACTTTTAGAAAAATATAGAGATATAGTATAATGCCTCAAAAGACCCGAAAGCGAACCCGCAAGTTAAGCGACTGGAATTTGTTTGTCATGAAGATTAAAAAGGCAAACCCAAACATGACCTTCAAGCAGGTGCTCAAGAAGGCTTCTGCTGAAAAGAAGAAGGGAAAGAAGTAAGAAACAAGAAATAACAATCTATAGATAACGTATGGGAAATACATTATCTATAAAAAATCAAGTCGGCAATTCGAAAACCACACCTGCTGAACCAAAAACAAGAATCCAGAATGAGTTACAGTACGATAGCGCAGGAGCTTATTCCATGGTGGCCTATAAAAACCAGGCACAAGGGTCTAAGTCTGACCTGGATGTAGCAAAAACAAACTTTGAAAATAATTACAAGACCTTTTTGACGTTGTATGGACAATACAGTAATGCTCCTGTGAGACAATACCCCACGAAAGACCCACTGCCTTATCCAATTGGAAAAAATACCCCTGTGTTTAAGTATTATCCTAACCTAAAACCTAGCATCAATTTAATCAAATAGTCTTTAATTTTTCCACTGCTTGACCCACCTCATTTAAGGCTACACTCGTATACTGGGTCGGTTGATTGGGGGGAAATGTGTTAGGTTCGGCCTTAACCTCAGGGGTTTGTTCAGATTCTGTTGGCTCCTTCGTTGGTGCCACGTTAGGGAGAACTGTTTGAAGCAAGTCTACACTCTTGAGTAAAGACGGACCTAATGCGGTGGACACAGGAGACGGTTCGGTCTTAACCTCGGGTCCTTGTTCAGACTTAGCTTCAGGTCCTTGTTCAGACTTAAACTGAGGTTCTTCAGGTCCTTGTTCAGACTTAGCATCAGGTCCTTGTTCAGACTTAAACTGAGGTTCTCCAACAGGCCCCGTTGGTTTAGCCCCAAGCACTTCTGGTTGAGCCCCGGACACCTCTGGTTTAGCCCCAAGCACTTCTGGTTGAGCCCCGGACACCTCTGGTTTAGCCCCAAGCACTTCTGGTTGAGCCACGGACCCCTCTGGTTGGTCCCCATTTGGAGTCAGCCGTTCGGATGTATTCGAATCAGAGGACTCTATCGTCACAAGTGACGAGGTGTTATTGGATGGGGAAGGATTGGCTCCATCGGACGACTCTTTAAACGTTGTAGCTCCCTCTGCGACTCGAACCAAGATATCAATCATTTCTGCTTCATCTGTAGAGATGACCTCATTCGGTGTCTCAACCTTCACAGACACATTTGGGTTATCCCCAGACTGGGTTTGGTCATTGGATACATTCTGAGAAGCATTCGCAAGAGTCACAGGAGCGACAACTTTCACTAATGGAGCCCCTAACATTCGGTTAAAATAATTGTAGGCTCGGCCTATGGCGTCCAAGTCTTTCGGATTCACCTGTTTCAATCCACCTAGAAAAGCGGTGAGTTGGTCAGTGGGGTCGGCCGGCTTGGACGGTGGCACCAGACGTTTAATGTCTTCGCATAATTTCTGAATTGCTGGGTCCATTATAGTCCTTTTATATTTTTATATAGGGTTTTAATGGTAAAAAAAAATAATCGTATAGTATAATGTCGAAACTAAGTTTGTATTCGAATGCGTCTGACTTACGAAAACAGCAACAGAGCTTATACAATAATAATTTTACAGATTGTAGTTTTGCGTTTGAGTTTATCGCCATGAATTCGAGTTCGACTTATGCGGTTGCGCCCGAGTTTGAGCGGGTCGTCAACAACGTGGGGTTTGCTGATGTAGATTCCGTAGGTATTTTAAATGTGCCCGCCAGTAATTTTAGCAGACTCTTTTTCATCAAAACCAACGATTACGAAAGAATTCAGGCCAACCCTGGTGTTTCTGATACAAATACTTCTTATGGATTACTAGGCACCGGAGGCGTCAATCCATTCATGAATTTTTCCTATTCCTATGCCCAGATTCGCTCTGGATATGCGAACCCGGCATTACAATTTGCGGACAATACCTTACTGTACCAAGACTATGTTCGTTATACCGCAAAATCCATTACGGGAGGTTATGCTCTATCCGATATCTTTAACAATGAACAGGAGCTATTGACAGGCGTAGCTAAAATGGACCCGTTGTTTAATAATAACTTTTCGGTGATGTTGAATAACATGAGCAGGGCGGAGAATGTGTCAGCTGATATAAAGAGTGGCCCCAGTTATAACTACCTGATTTCTTGTAAAACATTGGTAGATAACCTTTTATCTGACGCGACCAATATAAACACCACCAATGCTTCTAGTTACATCAGAGGACAACAATTTTTACGAGACCTTCAAGTCCAGTCCGATGCACAGGCTGCCGCTATTTTCCAGAGTGGTTCGAATGTAAGCGAAGGCGTAAATTTTAGCGGTTTTGATACCAATAAATATTGGGTCATTTTCCACCCCGGAGATGTCATGGCGATTCGTCTCAACTACATTCCTAAGAACGGAAACGCAAGTATTGCGACAAGTGCTGATGGTTCATTCTTAGGGTCTAATCTCATTTATAACCGTTCATACAAAATTTATTTAAAGATGACTTAATGTATGACAACGCGAGGGGATGGGAATGCGGGCTCTGCCGGTAGGTCATTACATGGATTGACACAATCTGCCAGTACGAATCAAAATTTAGATTTGATACGAGACGTCTATCGGTATCAAATCTTATTCGAGAATGTGGTGCACCGTTTACAGAAATACACCAATCTATATACAGGTGGAAAGTATTTCGAACTGAAAGAACAATTCACCTTGGAAGAATACAATCAACTCATTCTGACTAACGTCAATGACAATTATTATAACACAAACGTGGACGAACTCGTCGATTTTTCTTACAACAGTGCTACTTTTGGCTATTACAAGAGTAATATGTATTCCATTATGACGGGGTTAAATAAAGCCGTTGCTCAGTATGACCAGTTGAACTATACGGTGAATCAATTCAATGAACAAGAGGCCGTCTTGACGGATAAAGATAAATTGGTTGAATACATTCGGACTCAGTTCTCCGATAAGCGAATGATTGACGCCTTCGATATTTCACAGCCCTTTACTACCGAACTCTATTTAAAGCCATGGTTTAGTCTCTATTTAGAAGTATATGGGGCACCCCCTTCCGGTGTGTTTGACTCTGAGAAAATGGCAAATGTCGTCGAGACTCTCATCAAGCGCGGAGACATTACGATGGCACAATTCGTGAATGGTTAATCCAACGAATAAAACGCGTCAAATACATCCATAAAATAACAGCGAAAGGAACCACCCTTGTAGGTATGGCTCGCATAGGCTTTCATAAAACACAAGAAACGTATCAACGGGTCCGGGTCTTTTGTTTTCACATAGGGTGTTTCTACCCCGCTCGTTCGAACCTCTACTTTTGGATATTGGATGGATTCTCCCGATTTAGAATCTATCATTTCACCGAAATCCGAGCTATCCTTTTTAAAATGAAGACGTTGATGAACCAGAATGGTAATCAATTCGTGGAGACACGTTTCCTCGTCCAATACTTTCTCGGGAACGGTGAAAAAGGTATGAGGTAAATCATATTGCTCCAATATGTTCTTTTGGGTGGTGATAAAATACAATTCTTTCATGTCCATTTTACATGGCAAGAGATATAAATTTATCGTTGTAATCTTTAAAACCTGCCGTAATCTTCTCGTAGTTATTGTATATTTCTCCAACCTTTTTTTCTGCTTCTAGACCCTCTTTGAATGAAAAGGATAGAAGAACCATCAGTAGAAGAATGACCAGAAACATATAATAAAAAGGCATATTATAATGGCGAAACAGAAAAACCAAACCCTTTTTATTTTAGGACTCTGTCTATTCCTTTTTTCTCTCTACTTCATTCCTCAATGGAAATCGCAAACTTTAGTACAAACCCAAACACCTGTCCAGCAGATGCCCGTTCAAACACCCGTTCAAATGCCTTCAGAGATTCAGGTCATTGTTGCTCAAGATTATACCGATACCCTCAAGAATGTCTACGCGCCACCTGTGCGCTATCGTGAGACAGAGTATCGTCAACTCGGCTATTTAACTTCGCCCGGGCGAGACCGTCTTCCGCTCTTTGGTCGGGTGTTAAATCGTCGAGACAAATGGACCTATTATACCTTGGAACAAGGAATTAAGTTACCGATTGAATACAACAAGCGACTCTGTACACAAAGTCCTGGGTGCGACTCTTTGTCGTCGGGGGATGAAGTCCTGGTCGAAGGGTCTCCTTATAAAGTGAATTTATACGAATCGTTTCTTTCGGCGTATTGATTTCCGTTTGCGTCGTCTAGAACCGCCATTTGAAAAAGATCTTTCAGGATTAACAGGATGGTTCCCCGGATTACGCATGTTATTTGATGTCATAGGTTGTCCTTGAAATCTTTTTTGTGAGTTAGTCAACGGGGGTTTACTGGCTGGATTGGTTGGGTCACTAAAACTTCCTAACGTAGACCCTGTGCCTTGGTTTGAACTGACTTGTTGTGTTCCATCCGGTTTTTTACCCCATAACCAGTCAAACAATGCACCGCCCTTTCTGGTTCTTTTTCTTGATTTACCCATTATATACTACCCGTTTAAAAAATTGAAGCCCCTCAATAAATACGAACGAATCTAAAATGGAACAAGAGTATTTGAAACAACTGACCCCCGCGCAAATGAAGGCCTACGAGATTGCGAAACGCAACTTAGGTTCTTCCTTTAATCTATCTTTATCGATTGGCTTTTTGGAGTGGAAGAAAACTGTCGCAGGAAATCCAAAATCCTAGAGCCCTTCTCCGGTATAACGTCATGCGCTTCCCGTTCAGATTCCGTCTCTAATGCTTCCGATTCTTTTTCCTTTACAGGCTCAGGTATAATGGTAGGTTCCGAGTTCATCGATTCTAGTAGCTTCATGTAGGCAATATAATCGATTTTCTTATGTTCGACTGGATTTTTCACTCTGTCAAAATCTTGAAACGTCCCCAAATAATGATATTGGTTGAGGTCCTTTTCCAAGAAGGTTTTCCCTACCTTGGGAACAAATTGACTAGAGGTGACGGTCTTTTCTTCTTTTTTCATAGAAGGAACCATTTCCTTAAAGACCTGTTTACATCCATAGTCGAGAACATATTTTCGAGCAGCTACGTTTAAATACTTGTAAATAATCCCGCTATTCGCGTAGTAGGAGAACCCCCCTTTCTTGTGGTCGTAAAAGAGAATAATTTTTTGGTTCACGTAGGGAATCTCGTAGTGAAGGACCTTGTCTCGGAGTCCAAGAAGTTCTTCTTCGGTGAGACAAGAATCGGGGGCTTCATCCAGCTCATCTACAAACTTGTACGCAAGAAACAGCTGGTCATATGTCTGGTCCAAATCAGTTCCCTCTTTCTCACTCACGATTTGTTTTCGCACGACATATGGTGCTAAAATGAATCCGATAAAGAGGCCCACCGAATATAGGCCAACCGATACACCAAACGAGTATAATCCAGAGATAGAATACATACGATTACTTCCTTTTTCTTTTTATATTTATTTTCCCAGTTTTGTTCTTTCTGGATTTTCGTTGTGTTTTAGGTCGTGGCAGCCGTTTTCGTTCTTTCTTCTTCTTGATGGGATGAACGAGCGTCTTGAAATCTTCTCGATTAAAATGGAGACATTTTTTAAAGGTAGGTACAATGTCTCCATCCATGAAATCCTGTATCAATTGGTCAGGAAAGGAAAACCCCGTATTGAGGCGGATGTTGTTCAACATACATTTCAGCTCGTCATCGGTCATTCTACGGTGAACGGTCGTTTTTCCATCACTATAAGTGATTTCGCCAGACATATACATTCTATCAAGAAAAGATTTGATAACTAGATACGGATTCCTTTTGGACGACGTGTGGGTGGCTTAGGCTTTCGGGTTCTTCTTGGAGACAGAGATACAGGTTCCGTATTAGAAACGCGTACCTTGTGGTACCTTACGGGGTTTAGTTTTCCGTGTTCGTCTTGGGGAATAGGACGGCACAATAAACTCTCCTAGAGGCATTTCATTTCGACTTGTCCATTGATTGTATCCTGTATAGGGCGTTGCTACAGGGACATTCGCGTGTTTTTGGAAACGATTAAACGTACGAACCACTCTACTTGTTGCGGTTTTATAGGAGCGATTCGGTCGGTTCACTGGCTCGGCTAACATAAGGATGATGGGCTCTAACAACTCTTCCCATTGGTGTAATCCCGCCGCGTATTTTTTCGCTAATGGATACCATTTTTTATCGTATCCCTTTAGAAGGGTATACGAATCATTTACCTTATACTCCAATTTTTCGTACACTTTTAATAGGACCTCTGTAATCTTTGAAAGCAAATCCTCCAGAAATCCAACCAGATATTCTACGGGTCGAGGAATACCATCTGGGGTTCCCCCATGAGGAAACCCAGCCTTCCCATCTTTTATGAACTCTTGAGTCAGTTGGATGCCTCGGGTAAGCTTACGTATCGGTTCTTTGGTATAAGATTTATTCCATCCTGGATTTTCTAGAACATCAATAAAGACCTGAATATGATTGGGCGTAAACTTGTCACAGAATGCCTCAAGGATTGTCATAGGATGGATGATTTCGTTCGACATATATATATACCACCTAAAAAGGTTCCGTCAATATGAAATGTCTATAGAATAGACGTACGAAAACGGACCCTATGTTTTCGTGAGGTTCGGGATTTCCTTTTTAACGTTCCACCGATTGCGATGCCCCGTGGCACATTCATCGTGACTGCTTTACGATGAGTATGTGGAAACCATGCGGGAGTCAAATAATGGTCTCCATTTTCCGGACCTGGATAGATAGGCATCGCAACCTGAGGCTCAGTTTTGGATAGATGGTTTAACGCGGGAGCCATAACCGTCACCTCTTTATTCTCCACCTGAATCGTGGGTAACCCCTGATAATAATACTTCATGAATTCAGAGGTTTCAAACCGTTTATCATCAGGATTGTTATAATAGGGGCGTTGTAAGTAGAAAGGTAAGATAGACGCATCCCAATCTTCTCTTTCGTATAGGTATACACGACATAGGTCCGTCAGGAAGGTCTTTAAAGTTTTGTATCTATATTTAGCTTGCGAATACAGAACAAGCCTATCCGTTGCCAAGAGGGTACTCTTTTTTTTGGATTCCTTCAAACGTAACCATTCTTCGTGAATAGCCTTTCTCTTCAGTAATTGTTTCCTTGCGACCCCTCTCGCGTCGTTCCATAAATGGTCAAGACTTTGGCCGTTGATTTGATGTTCCAACTCTAAACGTTGGATGTCCTCTTTGACCCATTTGTCTATAAGGGGTTTAAAATCAAATCCAAGGATATCCATCACCCGTTGGATAGTCTCTTCCACTTTATTCACGAGAATGTTAAATCCGTGGATTAATTCAACCAATCTTCCTGTACTGAATGAATAAGATACATGTTTTGTATTCGATTTTAAATCTGTATTTAATAAGACCTGAATAAGCGTATCGATTTCATCCGCTTCCTTGACGAACATTGCCATAAATGGTTCAAACGCATAATATGCCTCATCCAACAACTTCATGTCTTCCGCACTTATTCCAGAAACGGTCTCCGTCAATATCACATAGATAGAAACGATGATAGAAGAAAACACCCATCTATGTTTTGAAAACTGGCGTTGAAACAATAAAATCAATTCGCGCTTCATACAATTACCTATTATTTTGTAATGAAGTAGGACGAGTTTATCGACCTGCTAATTTAAAAGGAAGTTTTATGGGTTACGATTTGTGGTCGATGATTTCAAATATTCGTTCCAAGGGATGTTTGTTCTGATAGGTCCCATAATGATTGATAAAGACAGAAGGTTCCATGATATGACTTTCTTTCACCTTTACAGGATAATGTAGACTCTCATAGATAGAATTATTCCAATCTGTGACTCTTCTAGCACTAGGAGGCACTTCGTCGTAGAGGACATCAAAGGACTCCTTGGTATATTTTTTGGAACGAATAAAGTCTTGAAGAACCTTGACTGGAATCTCTTTCGAATAGTAACGATGACACACCAACAAAATTATCATATGACAGCATTCTCTATAGTATTTACGAATCCTACGTTTTACGAGTGCGTTATCTGGATATGGAAACATGTAAAACGAATGAGGGTCCGTATCCAATAACACGACCTTTTCGTTTAACAAACCAACATTTCCTGGTTTCATGTCTAAAAAGGTCCACCCCTGCTCATTTACTTCATCGGATAGACGTATCATTTCATGAAAGAGGGCTTCGTTGACCTCCAAGGGGTCACAACGGTCTTTTGTATACCGAAAACGTGGGGTAGGTAAAATTTCCATAGGCAATTCATACACCCCTGGAATCAAATGTGGAAAAAAATGCTCCATCATTCGTGTAAACTCGTATTCGTTTTTTTGTTCTTCTATCTTTTCTCTAAGGATATCCTCCGTTTCACCCTCCCGGAATACTTGACTGTTTAACGCGTTCACAATGACTCGATTGTCTCGTTCCTGTCCCATGCGCTTTCGTTCTGCGTTGGGCGTCATCAGCCAGACCATTTTACTTTTACCTTTCGCTAGAAACCGTTCATCCCTGGATGAGGTTGGGGCATGGATGGATTCATCCAGCGGTTCGGATTGGGTTATAGGGTTTGACCGTTCTGGAGAATTTGTGTAATCAGGCGTCCGACGACTGTTGACAGGAAACTCTGGACTAGGAATCTTTTTCGTGTTTGTATGTTTATTTTTATTTTTGTTATTTGATTTTGATTTTGACCTTGACCTTGATTTGAAAAAACTCCACATATATATGTCCCATAAAATAAGGACATGGGTCTATTTCATCCTAATAGTATTAGATAGAACAACATAAGAAATACTTGTGAATAGGTTTATGGAGGAACTCCCCCGACCTTGTCTCGACAATGCTCTTTTACAAAAATACAACGTGAAGATGTACGGGTCGGACCGAGACACCTATGACATCATCAATGACTTTCTGGAGGACAATCAAAGTGACCACCCTTTTTACATCATTGACTTGGGAGAGCTCACCAACGCCTATGCCAATTGGATAAAGCTGTTACCGGGGGTTCATCCTTATTACGCGATGAAATGTAATTCAAACCTGGTCTTGATTGAAGCTCTGGCTTCGTTGGGTGCCAATTTTGATTGTGCTTCCGAAAACGAAATCAAAACCATCATTGAAATTACCAAGGACCCGAGTCGGATTTTGTTCGCAAATCCGTGTAAAATGTCCTCCCAGATTCGATATGCCCGTGCCAACGACGTCGACTATATGACGTTTGATTGTGAGGAAGAGCTCTACAAAATCAAACTGTATCATCCGTATGCGAAGCTTGTGTTACGATTGGCCGTAGACGACAGTCACAGCATTTGTAAGTTCAACAAAAAATATGGTTGCGCCTCGACCGATGTAGAAGAATTGTTGACTATTGCGAAGATGCTAAAACTGGCCGTGGTAGGATTTAGTTTTCATGTCGGTAGTGGATGTTCTTGTGCGGACAGTTTTTATGTGGCTTTAGGCGATTGTCGAAAGGCCACGGATGTGGCTATCAAGCTGGGCATTCCCATCAGTCTAATTGATATTGGTGGAGGATTTCCAGGTATAGACGGAATTGTACGTTTTGAGGACATCGCAAAACGCGTCAATGAAGGACTCATCGATTTCTTTGGGGACGAAATGACCTCTGAGACGATACGGTTTATTGCGGAACCGGGACGATACTTTGCCCAGCGAAGCCATACGCTGGTGCTTAATGTCATCGGTAAAAAACGGGTGAAAGACAACGGCGAACCTCTCATTGTGTATTATTTAAACGACGGAGTCTATAATTCGTTCAACTGTATCATGTTTGACCATTACAATCCGACCATTCTCCCCTTCAATGAACGAGACGGAACCCTGATTCGTAGTCGACTCTTTGGACCCACTTGCGACAGCATTGATTTGATTCAAGACATCATTATGTTGCCCGAACTCGCCATCGGTGAATGGGTTTATGTGGAGAATTTTGGCGCGTATACGGTGAGTGCCAGTAGCGGATTCAATGGATTCAAAACCAATATATTCAAATATATATTTAGGTCGTAAAAACAACTTAAAGACAATCAATAAGTTTAGTTGGAGTGTCTATGTGGCGTAATGGATAACGCACCAGACTTCTAATCTGGGGATTGTGGGTTCGAGTCCCATCATAGACTTCCATTTGCTTGCGTTTCGCATGCTTTTTGCTTCATTAGCTCAGTTGGTTAGAGCGAACGGCTGTTAACCGTTAGGTCGTAGGTTCGATTCCTACATGAAGCGTCTGTATTTTGTATAAATAAAATACTTATACAAAATAGACAAGATGATTTCTGCGATTATAGGTGGAGTATTCACATTTATACTTCTCATCCTATTTATCTATGTGGCTTATAAAACGATAATCACAGTAAATAATGCCGTAGTGAATAAAACGACTCTGAGTGACATCTTAGAATGGATAGTAAATAGGGCTTGGTATAATCTACAATGGATATGGTATTGTCTTCAATGTATTCGATATTATATAATTGACCGTTTTATGATAGGGTTTTTAATCAAAACACATTATCCTATATTTTGGACAGTTTTTCCATATCTGGTATTTGCCTTTATTATTTATATTTTTGTTGAGTTTCTTTGGGATGAGGTGATGGTACCTATTTTAGCCCCTCTAAAAGACATTATAAATATTCTGATTAGGGTATGGAATATGGTCGCAAAAGTTGTACGTATGTTAGGTCTTCGTTTACCTAGACTTTCTGAGATAAGGGGGGCTTTCCCTTCATTTTGGGATGTGTTTTCAGGACTTATGTATACAGCCGTTTGGTTGCCATTAAAAGCCTTATTAAAAGGCTGGTTTATTCGATAATAAAATATAGAGTTAATGTATATGTTTCGTAAACTAAAGCGATGTATGAAGCCTGATTGTATTCCCGCTGGTTTAGTTCTTCTTCTTATTGTGGCACTATTGGTGTATTTTTATCTTAAAAATCGGAAAGAGGGATTCGAATGTAAAGCGGACGAATTAAACACGCGTCTAGCCTCCTCCGAGAAATCCCTTGTACTCTTCTATGCGGATTGGTGCGGGCATTGTCAAAGGTTAGACCCTATATGGGATGAATGTACGAGTAAATCTAATGGCAGAATGGTCAAACGGAATGTGGGTGCGAAAGACGTAGATGAAAAGACGGCAGCCGAGAACCAGGCTCTTATGGACAAACATAACATCACTGGTTTCCCCACGATTCTTGTGTTTCAAAACGGGAAAGCGGTTCCATATGAAGGCGAACGTACGGTTGATGCCTTTTTGACGGCACTGAAATAAAGTTAATACTTGTACAGATTGTTCGTAATCAGAGTCATACACCAACTGTTCCCGTTTAATTGAAGAAGAAATCCTTTATCGTCATAGATTTTGACTTGTAGTCTATCGATGTTGGTAGGTGAATGATATTCCCGTACGTATTTATTCTTATCTGTGAATATCATCGTCCCCCATGTATTCTTGGTTTCTTCAAACGGAATCGTAGCCAGTACCTGATTGGGTGCGTGTACTTCTAGGCGAGTATTCTGAAGTCCCAGATTCTGTTTCTCCAGATTTTGCTGAGAGATGGTATAGAGCTGATTCTTGGTTAACGTTCGATTCGGCACCAGACTAAGATAAGTTGACATGTTGTCTGGTGTAATCTTGTCTAGATAAGGGTCGTTCGTAAAATAAGAAGTCGGCTTACTATTTTCTGGTTTGATATTATTCTGAATCATCGTATCTGCCGTTTGATTATGATTAAAGTCGTCCACCACTACCACAAAATATTTCGTGGTGGGTACGACCACTATCGCGGTTGCTTCCATTGTGGCTCCTGCCGCTAGTACGTAGTCCATGGACAAATAACGATTCGCCAAAGTGGTGCCTTGAAACTCTCTGTATCCAAGATACCATCCGAGACAATGATTTATTTTAGATTGATTGGTTAAAAAACTTAGGGTACATGTAAAAGTCCCTGTGTTGGTGATACTAAACCGCTTTGTGATAGGATGTATCGTATGCGTAAATGTGAGACGTGGGTCAGCAACCGTGACCTTGGCTAATTCTGTCGTCAATTGTGTTCTCATAGTGTCCAGGGTATAGTGACCATCGGGCAAGGTGACCACATGATTCGTAGGTGTCTCACCATTCATAGTAGTGACAATGAAATGATTGTTTCCTTGTCTCGCCTCGATATTGTAAAAGGTATAAGGAATCTGTAAGTGAATCATCTCCAGAGACACTGCGTTCACTACCTTCTCGGAAAGTTGAACCAGAAAGCTGGATTCTTCACCCTGAAGCTGTGGACGGTATTGTGAATCTACCATTATCATTCTCGTAATGGTATTTTTGTAGTTGGCGTTCAATACATCTCTTACCGTATTTTTAACGGCAACCCCCTGTTCTTCTTTAATCCCTGCGAAAAACTTTTCCTTGGCCAACTTTTCGGCAGCCTTGTCTAAACATCCTTTCAAATATTCTCCTCCTCTGGATTTCATATATATCTGTTTCTTGGCATCTTCTACATCCTGTAAAGTGAAATCGTTTAAAAAATTTATCTGACTATTTTTGGTAAAATACTTTTTGATATCTATCACACTCATCGTTTCTAGTTCCATTATATTGACCTCTGAAAAAAAGGGTAGATTTTATTCTTATCTATCGTTATTATAATGTACGTTCCGATTCTTGGGTCGAATGTATCCTATAATCAGAAACCCTACCTGAGAGAGAGCCATAACTGTTACTCGTATCTATTAAACCTGAAGAGTGAGGAAGCGGAAGCACTTTGTGAAAAGGAATACAAAAATTTGAATTATTGTAGACGGTCTCAACCTGGATACGCTGCCGGATATCCTCCCTTATACAAACGGGATTTGACTTGCCCGGAAGTGATGAAACGAACTCTGGCAGATAATCCTTTCATAAAAAGGGTGAATGCCAAACAAAAATGCCCAGCGGATATGTATAAAGGGGCGTTGGTGGTAGACCCCGGAAACGACTATCATTATTATCGCCAGAACGACGACGGGTATTGGAGTCATAAGCCCGGATACAAACCAAGCACCCCATACGATGCAAGTGGGAACCTCATTATGAATCCTGAACTTGCCAATCGAAATTATGGAAAACTGAACTATAAAAACTTCTGTGGACATTTCTGCGTGCCAAGAAAACCTACCCAAAAAAGAATGTACTTTAAGCCTCGTCCCCGAAACCGAAAATCCATTCGTAAGAAAATAGGCGGTAAAAGAATATAAAGACAAGAAGTATAGGTATGTATATCAGCAGTGATATCTTATCGTCGACATCTTATCACGGTACCAGAGTGGTCAAATGGGCCAGCCTTAAGAGCTGGTGCTTCGGCTTCGCGGGTTCGAATCCCGCCCGTGATACGTGTTCCTATAGCTCAGTTGGTTAGAGCGACGGTCTTATGAGCCGTAGGTCACCAGTTCGATTCTGGTTAGGAACATTCTGTTTTTTGATATTCTAAGGAATATTAAAAAACTTATTGGAATTATTGGAAATGGAAACATTGGATATCCGGACAGTGTTTTCGAACCGAATTGATTTGTCTCTTGCTGTTGTCGATAAACACGGTATGTTTTGGATACCCCAATTCTTTTAGGAAAATTCCCTTGGGCACTTTTGTAAATAAAATCGTGAAATTCTGGTGGTTCAACCCCAAACACGTGAATCGGTCATAAATCTCTTTCTTGGATTTGTGGTAGGTGAGAAAAATAAGATTACCATCGACATGTTTATACAACTGGACAAATCCTTCCAGGTCCATAAATCGACAGGGTCCATCCTTTTTAAAAAAGGTATCGTCTAAATCACAGAAGACAAAGGAGTCTTTTCGTATGTGAGGAACAATTGGACTGAACATATAGAAGGTATATAAAAAGAATTCATGAGTCAAGGTGTATGAAGCTCACGCACTTGGTCCATTCGCTAAGGCTTACCGCAAACCAGCAACACTATGTCTCTCAACTCAAAGACCCTTTGCGGTCGCTGATAGTGTGTACCGGTCCAGCCGGAACGGGTAAGACTGCGTTTGCTTGTCGAGTTGGTGTAGAACAGTTGAAATCACGAGACGTTGAACAACTCGTGATTACAAAACCGCTAGTGACTGTGGGAGACGATGTGGGGTATCTCCCAGGAAATATGCGTGCCAAGATGTCACCTTGGCTAGAATCGTATTTGGATATCTTCAAGGAACATTACAGTATGAATCAAATCGAAGACATGATGAAAAAGGAAGTGATTAAGTTAGCCCCTCTGGCGTATTGTCGAGGAAATACCTATTCCAATTCATTTGTGATTTGCGATGAATCTCAAAATACAACGCCGAAACAGATGAAACTGTTGTTGACTCGTATTGGAGAGAATAGCAAACTGGTCCTTCTTGGTGACTTGGACCAGCAAGACACGGTGGGTCCATCTGGGTTGGCGGATTTCCTGGAGAAACTGGGAGACAAGGAACATGAATCTATCGCAAACGTGCGTCTCACAGAAGACGATGTCTGTCGGAGTGCCCTTGTCAGATATATCCTTTCTCTTTATTGACGTTTTGACTTGCGTCGTTTTGATTTACGTCGTCTTGACTTTTTAGAGCCTCCTTTAAGTGGTGCTATTGACTTTGCTTCTGTTAATTTCTTTTTCTCTTCCTCGGTCAATTCACTCTCCGGTCTTGAACCTAGTGACTCGACTATTTCTTGTGCCTGTTCCGGAGTCATTACAGTGGTCTCTCCTTCCGTGGGTGGAGGTACGGAACCAACAGTGGTTCCAACTGGGGCTCCAAGACTATTGGACGCAGCAAGTTGGTTTTGTGCGTTTCTTGTTTCAGGTCCTCCTGTTCCTTGTTTGAGTAAACTTTCAGCAGCTTTCGCGGCAACACTATTGGCCTGTGCTACCTCAGCACTTGCTTCTACCTGTGCGACCGTTCCTGGAGGAGCATTTGCAAGCCTTTCAAGCGCTTGTTGGAGGGCTTCCTGTGCCTTCTTAAGATGTTCTTGTGCTTCCGCAATGCTATTTTGGGCGGTTCCTTGTGAGTTGGCTCCGCCTACCCGCTTGCGGGATTTTGAACGACGATTGCGCATTTTCTTTCGCTGAGAACCCATATATATTGCCTTATTATTTTTCTATAAAGGTATAAAGGGCTTTCTTGTGTCTATACAATGAAAATCATTAGTTACTCTTATCATGAAGACAAGAATCTAGAAGAACAAGTTACCTATTGTGCCAGGGTCTCCAATCCGACCAGTCAAGAAAATAACCTAAATAACTCTCAACTCATTGCCTATTTAATGAAACATGGTCATTGGTCACCCTTTGAGATGGTGAGTCTATGCCTCGAAATTGAAACGTCGCGAGATATCGCACGTCAAATCCTGCGTCATCGTTCCTTTTCTTTTCAGGAATTTTCTCAGCGATATGCTACACCAAGTCTTGATTTGTTGACACGAGAAGCCCGCTTACAAGATACAAAGAACCGTCAAAACAGCATTGAGACACAAGACCCGGAACTCAAGCGAAAGTGGGAGGACCTACAGAGTGAAGTGGCTCAAGCATCGCACAAGGCCTATAGTTGGGCGGTACAACATGGTATCGCAAAGGAGCAAGCACGGGTTGTCTTGCCAGAAGGACTCACCAAAACACGGATGTATATGAACGGGTCGTTGCGTTCCTGGATACATTACATTCAGGCGCGTTCAGGCCCCGATACCCAGAAAGAGCATCGCGAGGTCGCCATTGCTTGTGCGAAGGCCATTGAGCCCCTCTTTCCTATGATTGTTACTTTTTTACATGAAAATTAAACATTTCATTTAGATTTTAAAATAACCGTCTAATGGAACTATTTCATACTTTTAGGAAAATATTTGTGAATAGTATATGGCAAATAACTACCGTAAAACAAGTAAACCACGTAAAAAGCACCGTAATACACGCCGCAATACATTAGGCGGGTCCTCTAAACTACTGCCTCATGAACAGCTGAAGTTGGACCTAGAGGATATTAGACGTGGAACACTTAGGATTGATGGAAGCCGTCCCCATGAACTGCCTTGGGAAAAGAGTAAAAGGGAAAAACGGGACTATAACTATAGTATGGGTTATAAACCGGGGACGACATATGTCCGTAATCGGTCTCGGTCAGTAGTACCATATAATGAGTCAAAACATACCACGTCAAAACAACATACTGTGTCAAAACCACATCCTAATTCAAAACCACATCCTAAGTTAATGAATAGAATATCTAGTTTGTTTCGTAAATCTCATAAATCAACAGTAGCACCGCTAAATCAAAACAATAAAACACAACAGAAGAAAAAATGAAAAAAATAAGGTTCATTACTATCCGAATCACTCACATATATAGAATTTCTGTAATTGAATCGCTTATATTAAAATTGAACTTCGATTCACTACATGACACGTATACCATGGAGTGGCTCAATCAGCATTTTCCTAACGTGCGCGAGGTCAATGTAGACTATACCATGAAGCGATACGAGTTTCCGGACGTATGCGAATGGAGGTACCTGTACCAAACACTCAACTCAGCTCAACCTGACTGTGCTGAAAGTGATGAAAAAAGACGTGCGTGGGAAGAAACTTCATGATTTAGAGCTTATGGAGTCGAAGGTTAAAATACTTTTGGCACATACCCAAAAAGATTTTAAGAAACAAGGATGCCTTGTTCACCCATAAAATTGAAAGGTTGCGTACCTTCTGTTTACCTTTAAAAATACTTATCGTAAATGCCGTTTGAACATCGTCTACTCATTCGTGACGAGGAATTTCAAGAGTTATCTAGGCGATACGGCGAGATAGAACAGAGAATAGCTCATGTAAAAACGTCAAAGGAACGAATCGCTTTGAGAACTGAAATGGTCGAATTACAACGGACAGTGGATTCGTATTGTTTCTACCGCGGTGAAAGGGAGTATATCAATCGTGGCATCCATCTATTGTTTGAGTCGATAGACAAATAAAAGATAATTTTTGATTGTACATATGGGTGGAGGGTTATATTTACTTTTAGAATTAAATAATTGGGTATAGTATATGTCAAATATAGATAGAAAACTTAAGAGCTTAAATGATGAAATACGTGAAATACGCGACATATTATTCGTGACGACGGAATCAACAGAACTAACAAATTTAAAAACACAGACGGAGAATTTAAAAGGTACAGTCGAAGCACTTCAAATGACTGCTCCACCTGATAAAAAGTCTATGTTAAAACATATATCTTATGAAGTCGAACTTTTGAATAGTGAAATAAATAACAAAGTGACAAATTTAGACACAAATGTAGGCAATTATGTAAGTAATCCTTTGCTTGCTTTTAATAGACGTACTAGAGGTATTGGTCGTAATAGAAGAGGTAATTTCCCAATGAATTACAGCCGTACTAGAATAGGGATTGGTCGTAATAGAAGAGGTAATTTCCCAATGAATTACGGCCCTAACCGGTTTAATAATACACGTAACAGATTGAATAGAGGTAACCGGTTTAATAATACACGTAACATGCCTAAGATGAGAAAGTCTTGGTGGTGGTGGTAATAGATGTCGTTAAGTATTAAAATTGACCTTATTCGATTCACTCCATGACACGTATACCATGGAGTGGCTCAATCAACATTTCCCTAACGTACGCGAGGTCAATGTGGACTATACCATGTTGCGATACGAGTTTCCAGACGATGTATGTGAATGGATTAAAACGACCTGGACCAAAAAAAGTGATGCGAATGGAGGTACCTATACCAAACCCTCAACTCAGCTCAATACGACCGCACTCCATGTCTTGAAACAAGAAGGTCCCGATGCCTCCGCCAAACACATGATGGAATTGTCTGGGAATAATTACGCTCGAATGCGAATGGACTATGGTTAATATTCTTCTGGGTCTTCATAAATGTCCCCGTTGTTCCATAAAGGATGATAATGATTTCCAGGTCTAGTTTGATTTTGTTCTTGCCGATATTCATTGTATTTTTTAAAGGCTTTTCTTTTTTTATACAGAATATACGTTTGGTCTTCTGAAAAGGTAAGGTCAATGTGTCTGTTCCTGCCTAACACTTCGCCAAAGAGTCCAGGGCCCGTCGGATACAGTGGATTGTATCCATATTCTTCGTTTTTTACATTTTCCACAATTTTGGTGATACATTTCAATAGAACGGGGTTTTTAGCAGGAGACACCATACATCCATTATAAACCAATATCTTACCCTTTTCCGCAAAACCTTGACGGTCCATCACATAATGCTCTTTGTCCATCAACTCGATACACCTGAACCCATCACAGCATTCGAATTTAATATCCAAATACATGCCACCGTGAATATAAAGTACACAATATCTCCATAGGTCTGCCTTGTAAGCCCCTGGCTTTAAAGCATGAAACGCATGGACCACACTCTCATTAAAATGCTCTTTGATAAATCGGATACAGTCTTCGTCGTCGTATAGCTGATAGTTGAACTCTGGATTTTGTTTTCTCAAACGATATACGCATGCTTTCATATGGGGAGGAAGGTCCGTGGTATTCCATGTTTGGAAAAGATTCAATGGAATGGATTGTGTGAAACCTTCTTTCGGTAAAAGGGTGAATGAAATCACAAACAGGAGTATAATGAACAGAATCATTAATATACTCAGATATTATCCAAATAGATATACGATATTTATAGGAAAGAATATAAAATAAAGAATACATCCCTATCAATAATGCTCGTTCTGTTTTTAATTCTCACGTGTTCTACGGGGTTTTTGACTCCACCTTATGTTCGGAGTTTGACTCGTCTCCATTACAATGGAAATGACCAGAATAAGAATCGATTGCGTGGAATCGACTATAACCTGGAACGGTATCGAAAACAGATGGTTTCCTTGTTAGAGGAAAAGAAAGAGCTCATTAAAAACATGACCGATATCGAGATGACCATTTCACCCGAAGAATATTTCAGGCAATTCATGGAAGACGCTCCTGATGGTTCCGAAATCACTATTCGGTTTGAACCGTCTGAACCATACAAGGATGAGGATTCGAAGAGTGAGAACTTTGAAGTATTTCGAGACACCGGGCTAACCTTTAAAAACGTGGGTGGGTATGACTTGATTAAGGACGAACTCTTACAGTGTGCGGATATGTTAGTGAATTATGACAAATATACAAAATACAATGTACGTATTCCCAAGGGACTTATTTTAGAGGGTCCACCTGGAAATGGAAAAACATTGTTGGCCAAGTGTTTTAGTGGTGAAATCAAGGTGGCTTTTATACCGGTGTCAGGTGCTCAGTTTCAAGAGAAATATGTCGGGGTAGGCGCGGCACGGGTTCGAGAGCTCTTCGACCTGGCCAGCAAGAATACGCCTTGTATTATTTTTATTGATGAATTGGACGCATTGTGTCGGAAGCGGTCCGAGGAGGGAACGTCTCGGTCGGAGCATGATTCAACTCTGAATGAGCTGTTGGTCAACATGGATGGGTTCAAAAGCAAGCCCGGTATTTTTATCATTGGAGCGACCAATCGAGTGGACTTATTGGATACGGCCATGACACGTCCCGGGAGAATCGACAAGAAAATCTTTGTCGGCAATCCGGATGTGAAAACCCGAAAGGCGATTTTGAGGATTCACATGAAAGGAAAGCCCATGGACAAGAGTATTACGATGGAAGAAATGCTACAAATGTCTCAAGGATATTCAGGGGCTCAAATCGAGAACTTTCTGAACGAAGCCATGCTTCATGCTCTACGAGACAATCGAAAGGAAATGTCTAGACACGACTTGGAAACCATGTCGACCCGAACGCTCACCGGATTTCAAGCAGTCGAGTCCAAGGTCACGCCGGAGGAACTGTATCAGGTAGCGATTCATGAAATGGGACATGCGTATACGTCTATTTTATCCGGACACAAAAAGGTCATCAAAGTAAGCATTAACCTATGGTCGCCCAAGAGTTTGGGGTTTACCTTATTTGAGACACACGATAGTTCGATGATGACCAAGGAGTCCCTCATGGGAGAACTGATGGTCCTCTTGGGAGGAAGAGTGGCAGAAGAAATGTTTTTTGGAGACAAGTTCTCCTCCGGTTCCGCACATGACATTGAGCAAGCCAAGAAAATTGCGGAACAGATGGTGGTAAACTGGGGCATGGGAGAACGAATCATCTATCCTTCTGGGTCCGAATTCTACAAGAAGATTCTGGAGCAAGAAATCGATACACTGTTACAGAGAGCATTTCTAGAAACTAAGACACTACTACTTAAACATAGCCTAAAACTTCAAGAAAAAGCAGAACAGTTAGTCAAGACACGTGAACTAAAATACGAAGAGTTAACGGTCTAATCTATAGTGTAAATTAAATCGCACAATCGGTATACCATGACATACCAAGTTGACAAAGGTAAGTCTTTCTGGATGGGGAAAAGACAGTCCATGGTCCAATAAATAAATCATATTATCTATCACGGTCATGTATTTTTCCATGGTAGGTTCATCCCCTATCGCAAGATGGTCGTTAATACCCTGTCTATGGTCGCGTCCAAACGGTATATAAATATGATTGGGTAAAATCAATAATTCAATGGGATGTGAGAATACCGCGTCAATTCTCAAACAGACAACCACCCTGTATTTTTTTCCGCTGTTTTTCATCAGTTCAAATACTCGTTTTTTATTGATAAAATGTCGAATCATATTATCCAGATGAGTCTCATATGGTTTATTTGGATAATGGTCTAATTGATAGGAATGAACAATAGGTTCATTTGTATAGAGGATTGGTTTATATAACCTTACAAACTCATCGAGGCATTCTTGGGAAGAATTGTCCGAAGAAGCAAAAAAATCTGCCCCATCAAAGGTATCCATAATATTTGGATAATGGTCCTTTGCTTTGTTCAATCTTCCATAGATTAAAACTGCGTACATAACCATATAGAATGAACACTATTTATATGGTTATGACTCTAGTGTGTCGATTTTGTAGAGATGACCCAGGACTTCATTCGTTTCATATACAATCTGAGACAGACGACCATGTCGTGTATCATACTTGCGTACGAAATGCTCGAGACAAAAAGGTAAGCCAAATCGTAGAACACATCGAATTGTATTTGTCTCACAAGCCTATACATAAAACTTGGGAATGGTCTATGGATTGTACGGACTTTCGTATCGAATGGTATACCTTTGAGCTCACCATGGCCTTACAATCCCTAATTCATAAATATCGACATACCATTCGACAATTTCGGCTCGTCCATGTCAATCCTTTTATGAAAGGGTTTGTAGAAATCTGTAGACCCTTTCTGGAGAATCATGTCAAACAGGTGCTCGTGGTTGAATAAAATATAAAGTATAAGTGATAAGTTTTTTAATTCAATGATTTAATCCGTATTCTTTATTATCAAGGGATATTTCATGAAACATGCCTTATTGATTGGCATCGGCTATGTCAATACACGTCACGCTTTAGAAGGTCCTCTGCGTGATGTGTATAAAGTCAAAGAAACATTGGTCGACTATGAATGTACTATCCTTACCGACCATACCGAACCCGCGCCTACTAAGAAAACTGTGGTAGAAGCCTTTCTTGCCTTACTTCAGAAAAAAGGCCCGCTATTTTTTTATTACAGTGGACATGGACAAGAAGAACCCGAAGCCATTCTATGCTCCGACCAAGAAATCATTACCCATGATGAATTTAGGAAAATGTTAGAGACGATGGACCCTACTTCCACCTTGATAGCGGTACTGGATACCTGTTTCAGTGGAAATATGTTTGACCTTGCGTATCATTGGAACAACGAATGGCAACAGGAGGGTCCAGATACACCTGGACATGTGTTTCTTATCAGCAGTTCACAAGAGGATGAGTTTAGTTATGAATATGGAAATCCTGTGGGAGGAGGTTTTACCAAAGCTTATGTGAGTACGATTCAGACCCCTCATACATGGAAATCATTGATGAATGAACTCAATGAAAAACTGGTTCTTCAGACCCCTGAACTATCTACAGGTCAACGAGAAAATATCGAGAATAGTTTTGACATATAAATCCAGAAAACCTCATAGAAGGTTGGATAGGTACGAAATGCGAATAACTTATCTAGAATCGCCATCCTTACATACAATCCATTCTCAGATTGATTGAAATAGACCGAACGTGGGTTGAAGTCTATATCAGTGGATAGTTCACTGGAACGTGGCAAGGGGTGCATGATAATCATGGTTGATTTGGTTTGTTCAATCGTTTGTTTGTTCACACAATAGGATTCTTCCTGCTGACGACGAGATACATAGAGAATATCTGTTTTTGGGTCAAACGTCTCACTTGAGAACTGGATGTCTATCTTCGGAAATAGTCTCACGATATTCAAAAAGGGTTGTACTGACCTACTATACCCTAGAAACGTCAAGTGAAGTGTATCGCGTTCTTCTGAATCGAGTTCAATACCTCTATATTTCAATTCTTTATACATCGTATAGATATCAATCATAGACTGCGTTTCTTGTCCATGAATCCCCGCTTGAACTACAGGTATACGTGACCTGCTTGATGCTCGTGTGAAAGATTCAGGGTCAGGGTCTCGAACGACAAGAGCATCTCCATAGACTTGAATTGACCTTACCGTATCTTCAAAAGATTCTAGATTCGGCTGTTCTACCACCAGATTTCGACAGCCAAGGCGCAATGCTGCTGCTTGGAAGGAATAAAGCGTCCGCGTATTGTCTTGAAACAGATAAACCACTGTCTTTTTTGGGTATTGTCGAATGGGGTTCTTCATTCGGTCGACATATTGGATGAATTCGAGCACTGTTTCTTTATTCATTAATCATGTATAGGGTAAATGTTTAAATGGTTTAGGTGATATGTCTGCCCATGATTTGAAAGAGTTCGTCTATTTCAGGACGATGAATACTCATTAAAAAATCTCGTCTTCCTAGTCGTTTTTCGTATTTGTCATCACGAGCTCCAGCTAAAATGAGGTTTAATTCATATATCACGGTATCGAGCGTATAATAGTTGCCTGTAGGATTTTCTGGGGTGTTTTGTGTCATGTAATTCACCTGTTTATGATGATACAATGGATTTGTTTTGTCTCCAATCGAACAGTCTAGACACTCGCCATATTTATTAGAATAGTCATACTGTAAATCTTCGGGTATATCCGATAAATCTAGGCCAAAAAAAGGTTGATAGCCCTGCTTGATTCGGTTTAAATACATGGGGACCTCTCGGACCAGATTCGATGATTGGCGATATCCATAATAATCCGCCTGGTGTAATCTGCGCATACGGGCGACCGTATCAGGAAGAATGCCGGAGAGATTCGAAAACTTGAATTTCTTCCACTGGTCACCGAATCTTCCAGCAAAAGGCATGACATGATGCGCCATCACATTTTCGGGTGAACTATCCCCTCGATGCGCTGTCACCATAATCTTTCGAAGTACATAAGCCGTAAGTTGATTGATTTGAGCCATATTCGCATTCGTTTGAATACTATCGACCAAACCATCAGGCGCCATGAAAATAAGGTCAAGGTCACTGATTTTATCGGTATTCCGTTGAAGGTTGTCTCGAAATACTTTGTCCGTTTCCATCTTGTTGGTCAAGGACCGATAAAAACTATCCGCACCCTTGCCTTGATTTAAGTACTGTTCAAAGGATTGACGTATCCTATCCAACAACGTATCCGCATAGGTATGTGGGATATAGCTCTTTGAATTATAGGTATCGTATAAATAACAAAGCATACCCGCAATCATCACAATCATGTTCCCTCCGCTATGGACATACCTAGCACGGTCCATCGGGACTTTTAAGTATGTACCCCATTCTTCTCTTAGATATTGATTCGTGATACGAGAGGCACTTCGCATCACTCCTAGTAGATTTTCTAGAAATTGATGTGGCGATTCGGTTTTGTCGTATTGAATTAGAGCATAGGTGATGTTAGACCGAGTGAACAAGGCTGTAATCATTTTATACGCATAGTATCGAATCATCACATGCATGGGCGTATCTTCATGACTTTCACCAAGAATCATGAATTTCTTACTCGCATCAAACGTGGGGAGTAAATACAAGAATGCCTGATTTAAATCTTCTTCTGAGATTCGCTGAAATTCACTTGCTCGGCGTGATGCGTTCTTTTCCCATTTTAACAATTTGGAGGAATGACTGGCGGATAGGGAGCCGGTCGCGATGTAATCTCCCAACGTTTTTTCTGCGATACCTTTCACCAGAGTATCATACGTAGTCGCGACTTTTTCAATCTCTCTGTCTACTAAATACAACTTCTCTCGGAGTGTAGTGGTCGCACAACCTTCTCTCCATCCTCCGGTTAAATCGTCAATGTATTCTTGGTAATCCACGTAGTCTTGTTCTACATCCTCATCTTCTCCATCGGAATCCTCATCCCCATCGTATCTATAGTTGGGGTCATTCGAATTGTTTTGACTCGCTCTCAGACTTCTTTTTTTAGTTGCGGGTCTCCTAGTCGCGGGTCTATGAACTGGCATGTGATTACGATAGCCTAAGGAACTAGGTCTATTCCAATTCTCAGGGTCATTCTCATGAAAACTTTCTTGACTCGCAAGATAGTTTTGACTCGCTCCGCCCCGTTTTTTTTTTCTTCTTGTTTTTCTACGTTTAGTTTTATTCATTATACTCTACAGGGAGAATGAAATTATACCGATAGTTTACGCAGGAGAAAAAATAAAGCGCCATGACCATTCCGCATATCGACTGGTATTGTATCCACTGTACATATCATCTGGAGACCCGTTTCCTTCGGCGGAAGTATTGTCGATGAGCCAATCGTAGTAGTCTTGATAGAATTGTTTGGGGTGTTTTTGGATTTGTTTTTTGGAGACAATAAATTGGGCACAACATTTTCCCGCAAGGGGTGATGCGTCTTTATAAGGACACACGTGTTTTTCAAAGACATTCTCCCACAGGTCTTTCTCTGCGTCAGTATGATAGTCTTTTGGTTTGTCAATATCCATCGTATTAAATTCATAATACGTACTTCCTCCCTTTTCATATTCTTTTATCCAGGTATCGATTTTTTCAGTAATTTTACCTTCATGATGCCAAGACGTATTTTCATCGTGAATAAAAATAAGGTGGTCTGGTAGAGAGTCGTAATGTTGTAGGATATAATAAAGATAACTTGTGGCCTCGTTCGCCACATTCGGCACAACGGTTTTATCTATCACGATAGACGGGATAGATATTTCTTTCAGGAAGTCCGTGTTTCGATTGTATCGAGCACATACAATCAGATAGTTTCTTTGTTCAAAGGATTCTTTTCTGTAGAGGAATACAGTTAGAATCAAGAGAATAAATGCCAACCACAACATCCTATATACAATGTCGATATATTTTCATGATATACGTGTGCTTATCGTGAAAATATATTTCTATTTTTCCTAGTCACAAATAGTCATTTGTCGTAATCACAAATAGTCATTTGTCATGGTTACCGTTTACGCATAGAACTTTGCGACGTCATTCTCGGGGTCTAGTGTCTCGCATATAAGACCATTCACATTCATCACGGAGTGGGTTTCCAACAATACATTGTACAAGTACTCTCCCATGTACCATTCCGCATGAACTGTGGTTCCGTTTAGACACTCCTTTGCCTTGACCATCTTTCCGTCCTTTTCTAGCCGATGGTTCATGGTCATGACGGTGAGTTGGGAAGGCTGGTCTTTGCCTAGAGCATCCTTTTCAAAACATACCAACTGTTCTTCGGTTCCCAATGTTTTAGTTACACGAACAATAGGCTTTTTGTTCAGGGTCTGTGTTGTCAAGGTTTCGATAGGAAAGGTTCCTTGGTCAGTGAGAATAGGGGTTCCCGCAGAAAAACAGATGTCCGTAACAAAGGTAAAATAAGAGGGGTCAACCTTAACAGATATGTTCGCAGAATCATATAACGCGTTGGATGCTTGTGTAGCGATAACATTCACTGTACCCGATTTATACAACAACAGACATCTTCCATTTTCAATCGTAGCAATAGAAGCATCGCTGGTACTATAGCTGAACTGCTGAGAATTATTAGATATAGGTGGAGTCAGTCGAATCACGCGACTCGTTGAGTTAGATGGAATGGACCAAGATTGAAGAGTTGGAATTATTTTTCGTTTCGAGGGTATGTAGGTAATACTTTTATTCGAAATCGCAGTTAACTGTGCCTGAGTGAATGGATAATACCTTACATTGGGTGTATTGATGTCCCTTTGTAGGTTTTGAGTGAACCAATCGTCGGTTGTAAAAGTGGTTGTAGTATCATACGGCGCAAACGTAATCCCTGATAAAAATCCACGGGGCATACTACTTGATAGATTTGATATACTTGTACTGCTGGCTATCATGTTCCCATATTCAATCAAGATATTCCCGCTGTTCGGAGAACTTTTTAAGAACAAGGTGATTTTCATAATGACCTGAGATGTTGTATTGGATGGGTCACCTGCGAACGCAGCATTGAAAAAGAGAATGAATGTATCCGAAGTTTCTTTGTATGCAATATACTTTGAAGATAAGTATGAGTCTGTAGTCAAGTTTGTATAAAATGGATGAATCGCAGGCACGCTATAAGTTCCCGTAGTTATAGAGTTGTATACCAGGGCTGGTACAAGAGGAGTTGATATACCCAATAAAATAGAGCCATTCACGTCAAGCACGAGTTGTGTTATTTCTACTCCTCTGAATACAAAAGGCACAACGAGAGTTACATTTAGTTTAGCGTCATTACTCATAACAGTGTTATATGTATTGTCTCCAGTGGGGAGAGTGACGGTCGTATTTGACACAACCGTCTGGTAATAGTCATCCACGAATGAGGGGGATGTATCGAGGACACTGCTGATAGAAGCATCTTGGTGGATAGACGTTCCTGGTTGGTAAGCGGTAATGGTAGTGGTTCCTTTGCTTTTTATGCTTATCATATTTGCGGTTACAGTAGCAACATTTGGATTGCTACTCGTATAGGTAAATGTCCCTACACGGCTTGAAGTTGGGGGAGGGATTTGTATCGTTCGAGATGTAGTGGCAGTGGTAGAAAAACTGGTCAGGGTTGTGGGTGTAAAGAGATAATTTGTGTTGAGTTCATAGAAAAGAAAGGATTCATCGTATGTAGTCGTAAAAGCCTGCCTTACATAAAGTACCGTTTTTCCACCGGTCAATATAGTCAGAGTACCATTTGTAACCATAGCCACACCTGGTTGACTACTCGAGTAGGTAAAGGTTCCATCTGAGTTAGAGGTTGGATTCGTCAGAGTCATTGTTCGGGTAGTCAGGTCGGTCTGAATAGGTATAGAAAAGTTGATGAGTCTAGAGGGAAATCTAGCAGTAACTAATGTGGCAATGGTTACAAAAGTGGTTCGATTCCCTGTGGTCGCCAATAGACCCGCACTGCTGTCTCCTGCTCCCCATAAGGTATAATCATTATCAACAAGAATCGTACATCTTCTACCACAGTTGATGGTTTTTGCTTGCCTATTTGTATTTATAAAAATAGCAACATTTGTTGTACTATTTAATCCTAGCTGTCCATTGCCGTTCAAACCAGTAGTCCAAACTGTACCTCCTTTTAGTATAGCTACATGATTTGCTCCACAAAATATATCTTCTACATTCGAAATGTCTACCTGAACATATGTGTTAAGTTTATTTAGAAAATCATTTACTCCAAGTTGTCCGTTTTGATTTCCCCCGACACCCCATACAGTGCCGTCCCTTTTAAGGACACTTGTGTGATTCCAACCAGAGGATACTTTCGCAACATCGGTTAGGTTGACTGGAGTAAACACATTCACATAATCAGCAGAAATGATTCCAAACCAAAAACTGTAACCAGTACCCAACAAGGTACCATCTTTTTTAAGTGCCATGGTATGAATATTTCCCGCAGATACTTGAACTACATCCGAAATATTCACTTGGGTAAACACATTCCTAATTGTAAATTCTCCAATACCTAATTGCCCTTCAGCATTTAAACCAGTGCCCCACAAAGTACCGTCTGATTTGACTAACATGGTAAATAATCTTCCACAGGACACTTGAACCACATCCGAGATATTCACTCGAGTAAAACTATTTATATTTAAAAAATTTCCTAATCCTAATTGTCCACTACTATTAAGTCCACTTGCCCATACTGTGCCATTTGTCAACAATATGACTGTGTGATTTGCTCCATATGAAATCTGTTTTATCATGGAAACAAGTGAATTTCCAGATGAATCTACAAAGGTGATTTGGGTAGGTGTAGTTAATGTAGCTGGACCAGCAGAAGATGGACCCGCTATTCCGGCTTGGCTGGTGTTATTATTTCCTAAACCGTATAAAATATTGTTCTTCACATAAAGAAGCGTCTCTTGACTATCCAATAGATACGGATAGTTTTCTATTGCCTCGGTAAAATAGACCTGTTGAATATCTTCCTTGGTATTTTCCATCACCCAGTCACCTCCATATTTCACATTTCCAGTAAGGTCGGAAGATGCGCCAACGACGACGCTTGTTTCCCTTTCTAAGGCTTCATAGAAATGCTTATAGTCCGGGTCCTCTAAAGTATTACACGCCAAAAAATCAATGCGAGTGATAGGGTGTTCGCTCACTAGCGATGTAAACACCTCTTTGCTTTGTGTCAAGGGAGTCATATCCACAAAGAGGTCATCTTTCAGAGAGACAATAGCCAAACGTTCAGCCGAATCCGTTTTTTCACGAATCATGGCGTATAGTTCACTTTTTGTGGTCCTAGATGAATAAAGAATCACACACGTCGAGCCATTTACCGAATTTAAAAATACTTGATAATCAGGAACACTTTGGTCAACCAACAGAACATTTTGAAAGGGCATTATACTATTAAGAAATATTTAATTAAACTATTATTTGGGTTTAGTATAGTAACATGTTAGAACATGTTATTATAGGATTATATACGATATTTACGCGTAGAACTTTGCGACATCGTTTTCGGGGTCCAGTGACTCGCAGATAAGACCATTCACATTCATCGTACCACGTTCGTCCAACAATACATTGTACAAGTACTCTCCCATGTACCATTCCGCATGAACCGTGGTTCCGTTTAGACACTCTCGGGCCTTGACCATTTTTCCGTCCTTTTCTAGCCGATGATTCATGGTCATGACGGTGCGTTGGGATGGCTGGTCTTTGCCCAAAGCATCCTTCTCAAAACACACCAACTGTTCTTCGGTTCCCAATGTTTTAGTTACACGAACAATGGGTTGTTGATTCAGGGTCTGATTCGTTAGGGTTTCGATAGGGAAGGTTCCTTGGTCGGTAAGAATAGGAGTTCCCGCAGGAAAACAGATATCCGTCATAAAGGTAAAGTAAGAAGGGTCAATGTTTACACTGGTACTTGCTTGTTCATAATAATAGTTTGTTCCCTGGATAGCAGGTTGGGTTGCGGTAACCGTTACATATCCTGAGCTATATATCAGAAGACAGTGCCCATTTTCAATCGTAGCTACAGACGCATTAGTCGTTGTAAAGGTGAAGGGAGCAGGACTATTCGAAACAGGGGTAGTTAGCTGAATGACGCGTGTAGGCGAATTATTCAGAATGGTCCAGGGCTGAATGGTTGGAACTACCCTGAAATCGACGATTTGACTAAAATAAGAAGAATCCATGAGGATGGAGACACTGGCGGACTCATACAAGTTGTTTGCTGGCTGTGTTGCGGTAATCGTAACCGGAGTATTGTTCGCAAGGACCAGGTCAGTACCTTCGAAAGTGACAGAAGGGTCACTCGCTGTATAGGTGAAGGGCTCAGGGTTGGTCGAAACCGCGTTCATCAGAATTCTTCGGGTTGTTGAATTATTCGGAATCGTCCATTGAACCGTGGGTACGATAAAATCTAGGTTGTCAAAAGAAGATACATTGATATCTACATACGCACTTCCAAAGTTATAGGTATCGTTTGAAGGTTGAGTGGCAGTCACCCTCACGGAACCCTTTTTATAAAGGACTAGGTAGTTTCCATCGATGGTTGCGACACTAGAATCACTAGTTGTATAGGTGAAGGTAGAAGAACTGTTTGAGACAGGAGGAGTCAACAGAACCCGTTTGGAAGTAAACAGTGCGATGGACCAAGATGGAATGGCCGGAAAGGGAAGACCCACGCGATTGGACGGACGGTATAGAATGCTTTTATTGGAGATAGATTGTAGTTGTGCCGATGTAAGTGGATAACTGTTTATCATAGGCATAGAAAGCTCCTTGGTATAATTTTGAGCAAACCAATCATCCGTGGTAAATGTTTTAATGGTGGAATAACCCTCGTAATCAACACCGGAAACAAAGGTACCTACAAAAGATTCGGGTACCACTAGAGTTCCATAGTCAATCAATGCGTTTCCACTGTCAGGATGATTCTTTAAAAAGAGGGTGACTTTGAAGATAATACTGGAGGATGCCTTTTGTTGGAACAGAGAAGTATTGTAATAAACCTCGATGACTCCTGCGGTTTCATCTATTTTATAAGAAATAAATTGAGTTGCGGGGTCATAATCCGTGACCAAGTCCGCAAAAAAGGGAAGAATTCCCGCATTAAGACCGGCCGCTTGATATACCGAACTAACTCCAAAGGTAAATGTGTTACTTGTATACGAGGTAAGAAATCGTATACCTCCATTGTAGTTGATAAAGAGGCCATAATATTCCATTTGGTTGAAGACAAAGGGTACGGATAAAGAGATGATTCGATTCCCCTCGTCCGTATTGGTTATATACGTATAGTTCGGGTCGTTGATAGGCAACACTAGCGTGGATATAGAGGGGAAGACCATGGTTTCATAGGTTCCATATCGGAAGATAGGAGAGGTATCTAGACTGAACACTGTAGAAACTGAATTATAGGTGATGACCAAGTCCTTCGGTGCGGATTCTTGGGTCGCGGTAATATTTACGGTTCCACTACCGACCACGGTTAACGTAGACCCAGAAATTGTGGCGAGATCTGTATTGGAGGAGGAATAAGTAAATGCTCCGCTACTGTTAGACGAAGGGGGTACAAGAGTAATTGTACGAGTGGTGGTATTGGTTGGAATAGAAAAATTACTAAGTACAGGATTTTCAAAATAAGAGGATGTATTGAAGGTGGTCGTGATAGAAGATGCGTTGGGTTCAGACTTGGTCGCGGTAATAGTGGCGGTACCATTGCCGACCACTATCAATTGACTTACCCCTGAAAGGGTAGATACATTTGCGATAGCAGGGTCACTGCTGGTATATGTAAAGGTTCCCTCACTGGTAGATGTGGGAGGAATGAGGGGAATGGTTCGAGTGCTCAAGTCGACGGGAATTGAAAAATTAGCGAGTCTACCGTAGTAATCATTTGTATCTAACGCATATTGGACGGCCGATTTTTGATAGAGGATGGGTCCTGACATGGGTGTGGCAAGCTGGGTCGCCGTAATAATGGCGTTTCCGGGTCCTATCACGTTTACAGTGTTGTCAGATATCGTGGCAACGGATAAATTATTACTTGTGTAATAAATCAATCCGCTACTATTGGAGGTTGGAGGCATGAACGATAGAGTACGAGAACTCAAGTTGACAGGAATCGAAAAATTAGAGAGGAATGCGTCTTGAAAATAATAACTTGTATCCAAGAGAAAAGAGGTGTTTGCCGAACTAAAAAGAGTGGACGCTGTTCTTGTAGTAGTTGCTTGAGTCGCAGTAATGATAGTGGTTCCCTTATCTAATATAACCACATTGTTGCTGGATATCGTAGCAACGGATAAGTTATTACTGGAATATGTAAAGGAACCCGTGCTATTGGAGGTAGGAGCTACCAATGGAATGATGCGTGAACTTAAGTTGAGAGGTATAGAAAAATTAGAGAGGGTTGGGTCTACACAGTAAGCACTTGTGTTGAGTAGAGAAGAAGTATTTGCTGAACTATAAGTCACAAGACTGTTTTTTGCCGTAGCAGCTTGCGTAGCAGTAATGTAAGTCGTTCCTTTGCCTACCACTGTTAAGGTCGTCCCGGAAATGGTAGCAACAGCAGTGTTACTACTGGTATAGGTAAACGCTCCGCTACTGTTGGTAGTCGGAGGTGTCAACGTAATTGTTCTTGAGGTTCGATTGAGTGGGATAGCTACTGAAAAATTAGAGAGAGTTGTAGGTTCAAAATAATAACTGGTATTGAATAGCGTAGTGGATGTGGCTGACTGGTAGAACGCTTGATTCGATTTTGGAGTGGCAGCTTGCGTCGCGGTAATGGTGGTAGTTCCGTTACCAATCACTGTTAATGTAGTACCAGAAACAGTAGCAACTCCCGTGTTACTACTGGTGTACGTAAAAGCGCCACTACTGTTGGATGTTGGTGGAACGAGAGTGATTGTTCTTGAGCTTAGGTTGAGAGGTACCGAAAAATTGGAGTGTGTGGTAAGGTTAAAATAATTGGAGGTAGTGATGGTATCTGTTTTGGACGCAGATTGATATACTCGGGTATCGGACTGTATGGCTGCTTGAGTCGCGGTAATGGTGGTCGACCCGCTCCCCACCACGGTTAAGGTTGACCCGGAAATCGTCGCAACAGCCGTATTACTACTGGTATACGTAAACGCACCACTACTGTTGGAGGTAGGAGGTGTAAGTGTAAGTATTCGAGAAGAAGCATTTCTAGGAATATAGAATGTGCCTAGTCCGGGGTCGTCGCAACAAGGTGTGGTATCAAATACAAAACTTGCAGAAGAGTTATAACTAGGGTCTGTAACTTTTGCGACAAGAGTGACCAGACCTTTGTCGAGTACATTCAATGTAGTTCCTGATATCGTGGCTATAGATGTATTGCTACTTGTATATGTAAAGGGGTTACCACTATTGGAGGTAGCAGGTGTAAACTCAATCGTTCGAGTAGACGCATTGGGAGGAATAGAGAAATTACTGACCGTTTCATAAATACTTGTGTCATATATATACCATAAATAATCTTCATCATAGTTAGCGGTCAAGGCTTGGCTTACAAAAATGACTACCTTTCCAGAGTTGACTCGGGTAAGTGTATTGCCTGTGATAGTGGCGAGGGAAGTGTTATTGACAGTATATGTAATGGCTCCGCCACTAAGAGACGTAGGAGGGGAAAAATTAACGATACTTACCGTAATATCTGAAAAATAAGGAATCGATAAGTTTGCCAGTCTGGGTGTTTTTCGAATGGTCACATTGGTATCGACTAATCCAAACCTGTTTACATTTCCAACTGTATTTGAAAAGGAGTTCAACATGCCTAATGAGTTGTCTCCAGTAGCCCACAAGGTACCATCCGCTTTATACACGTAGCTATTATTGAAACCACATGATACTTTAGCAACATCGACGAGGGATGATTGTGTAAAGCTAATCCTATCTGTAAAGTCATTCAATCCCAATTGTCCACATATATTCTGTCCAGTTACCCATATTGTACCATCGGTTTTTAGCGCAATCGAATGAGCTGACCCACAATCGTAATCTACTACATTTGTGATGGTTGCTTTTCTAAACACATTTGTATTTGAAACCGTAATCCCAATACCTAAACGCCCAAATCCATTCTGTCCTGTTCCCCATAGTGTACCATCGTTTTGAAGTACCATCGTAAAGAACGTCCCACATACGACCTTCTTTATATCGGTCATGGTTACCTGTGTAAACGTAAATGTGCTTGAATTGTTTCCGAGCCCTAATTGTCCGCTACTTCCAAGACCCACTGTCCATAATGTTCCGTCCTTTTTAATCACAGCCGCATGTGACCAACCACAAGACATCTGGACGACATTGGTGATAGGTATAACGGTAAAAACACTCAACGAACCGGTCGTGTTTAATCCATAATTGTTGGCATTGTATCCAGATACCCATAATGTCCCATCATTTTTAAGAATCAAGGTAAATGCTTCTCCACAACTCACTTGTGCTACATTGGTCACACTGGATTTGGTAAGAACGAGTCTATTCGTAGAGCTGATTCCATACTGACCGCTTCCATTGTTTCCACAATGCCACAACGTTCCGTCCGTTAACAATATGATTGTAGTTGTTTTTCCACGACCAATGGTTTTAATGAGAGGGGCTAAGGAATTCCCAGAAGCATCTACAAAAGTGACAGGGGTTGGATAAAAGCAATGAATGGTGTTATTTGTTCCACATTGTCCATGCGAGTTACTTCCTAATGCGTATAAGACACCATTCTTCACATACAAGAGATGTTCTTGGGATGAATCCAACAAGTATTGATAATATTCAATTGATTCAGTAAAGTAGACATATTCGATGTCTTCTTTGGTACTTTCCATGACCCAGTCCCCTCCATATTTTATATTTCCAGTACGGTCAGAAGAAGCCCCTACGATTACACCAGTTTCTCTTTCTAAGGTTTCGTATAGGTCTTTATATTGGGGGTCGTCCAATGTATTACATGCTAAAAAATCAATTCGCGTGACCTGAAACTCTTGTATGAGTGAAATCAAGAATTCGGTATTGTCTGGGAATGTTCCCTCTACAAACATAGCGTCTTTCAGGCAAACAACTCCGATTCTCTCCACCGATTCTACCTTTTCACGAATGAGCTCCATCAGTTCCTGTCGGGTTGTAGTCGAAGTATACAGCACCGTTCCTGTGGACTCATTTGCCGAATCTACAAATACTTGATAATCCGGAACACTTTGGTCGATTAACAACACCTGTTTAAGGGTCATTATGATATTACAAAATATAATATTTCAAAAATTAAGGATAATGAATTGTATAAGAAGACCGCTTCTTCATGATATACCAAATATTTATACCTTCGGTCTTTGTAAAGACAAACTCCGCATTAAAATACTTACAGATGTCCTGTAACAATGTGGGGCTGTAGACATAGTGATGAAGGCAACGATTTTCAAAATTCCGCTGGCTCCGCTGGGTAAATTGTTCCAAGGTTCCTGCGGGAGGGTCCATGGAGAGGTCGTGTTTTTCCAGAATCTCTGGAAGCGTAGACAGGTCATCTTCGCCTACGTTTTTCTCGTATTGGGTCAATAAGGTTTGGAAGGTCGTGTAGTCGCGTTTGTGGTCGAAACACTGTGATTTCTCCGGTAGAATTAGAATAAGATGGCCATGGTTCTTCAGGACCCGTAACCATTCTTTCACGGCTTTGAGAGGATTGGCAATGTGTTCGAGACAATGAGAAGAAAAAACAAAATCGTAGGATTGCGTTTGGATAGAGGAAAGGTCGACCGCATCATGAATGATGACTTTACCCGTTTTATGAGGATGATATTTATATTCGTCAGTATGTTTTGACCATATCGTATGCTTTGAAAAAATCACATTGTCCATCTGTTGACACGCATCATACAAGTGTCTACCTGTGGAAGAAGGTCCGCCGATTTCTAAGCCACGTTTTCGATAAGAAATTGTATGAAGCAATCCCGCCATACAAGAAATAGACGCTTGTATTTAAATCCTTCAGATTTTCGTTTCTGGCGTGATTTTTAAAAATATATCGTCATTCTAATGAATCCATCCAGAGATTTTTTCATGAAAAGAGTATTAGAACTGAAAAAGGTTGGGCTAAAAGCTCAATGGAAAAAGATAGTGCCGACCTGTACGAACACTGTTCTTGCGGTTGCGTACAGATACCTTGGAACAGGCAATGTTTTTATCCAGCTGTATCTAAAAAATATTGTAAGATATCTCGAGACTGTGACGGAACGAGTAGAAGAAATGGAGAACATTTCGTTAGACTCTCCCATCTCAAAAATAAGCGACGACCTACTTGAAAAAGCATTAGACCCAGACTCCTACAGTATACTTAACCTATTGGGCAGGATAACCAGAGACATTGAAAGAGTCATAGACCGAGTCAACGAACTCAACCTCGAAAAAAACGCAGAAGTAATCCATGCTCTAGAAGCAGTCAAAAAGAATATTAAACAGTTTATGAATACATTGGTACAATCCCTTTCCTATTTTATGTCGTTTAGAGCCTTTCCGGTAGAGAATGCGTACTATCCAAATGCGGTCATGGGAAGAGAGGTAGAATTTAATCACAATTTCAAAGGGAATGTTCCTATCGCAAGACGTATGAACATTCCGACGAATAGGAACGCACCCCTCGGTAGACATCCTAATGTGTTGGCAAGACGAACGGTAAAAAGAAAACCTGGACAAAGGTCCCGGGTCAACACAAGGACCGCAAACCAAAGGACCATTCGGCCGGTACAAGGAACGCGAATATAATCCAAACTGGATACATGATTAAATCATCAAGAAGATTTCTTGACTGGATACATCGTTATTGTCCATGAGTGTCTCGAGTGAAACAATGTTGACATCGGCCTTTTGGTCTTGAGACAAAAAGTGGATGAGTTCCAAGACAATTTTTATTTTTTCCTCGGTCCATCCTTGATTCAAACGTTTGACGGTTTCTTCGGTATACACATCGGACATCGTGTCTTTGTAAAAGAGACGGCGATTTTCTGTTTTTTGTATATATTGGTCAATGATACAATAGTAATAACTGAGACAAAGACCGATGATGGAACAATGGGAATAAGTCTCCATGAGACGTCGTAATCCTTCTAAAGCAAAGACAAAAAGAGTTTCGTATCTTTTATCTTTTTTGATATAGTTCTCACATGCTTGATAAATAGGATTAAAGAGGTATTGTATATCGATTTTATTCGAGTGATAATACGTTCGTGAAATCGATTGAAAAAATCCAGGTTCCTGGAAATAAAGACAGTTTTTCTGAATCAATATTTTGGTTCCGATGGGCTTCTTACTCAAGATGGCCAATTTGACAATCACGGAAAAAGGGTCCAAGATATAGTGTTTTAAGTTGAACTTGTCGGGCCATATCGCCATTATATAGTGTTCTTATTTTATAAAGAATACAATATACGTGATAGCTCAGACCTTTTCAGTGTTCATGGAATTGGGTAAAGGACAAACATTTACATGGACATAGGCCTGGAACGAGATTTGGACTTGGACCTTGATTTGGACCTGGATTTTGATATAGGTTTCGAAGGCATTCCTATCGACTGAATGAACTCGGGACTAGGAGCGACGATGCTTTGTTTTACAGCCTCCTTGACCAGAGACGGATTGTTCTCGATAGAATCCAATATATCGCTTAAATGAGTAGGGACTTGAATGTCCTCTCTAAACGTGATAGGATAGTTGTTCTTCACCTGTCCAAATTCAGCCTCAAACTCTGAGATATCTTTTTGATATCCCTTTTTTAACATCTCTGGTTTGAAGTCTGGGGAAGGTGGTTCGAGCATCTTCCTTTTAGACATGGTATTTCTAGACTTTGTTTTTTTAGACGTCTTTGAATTGTGTTCAATTTTATGAAGACGGATTGGATTGCTCATATAATAATATAGTTCAATATTATAATATGGCGAGACCTTTAATTGATATAACACCCCGTGGAAGAACTCCCGTTGATATAGACCAATACAGACCAAGAGACGAAAGAGACCCTGTATATGTTCTAGGTAGAGGTGCGTTCAAATGGGTTTGGGTAGTGAACCCTCGAGATAAATATGTTGTGGTGAATGCGACCAATAATCAACGTGGTTCTACACGTAGAGAACGAGAAGATACGATGTATGAACAAGTGAAAGAGTTTGAGTTTACTACCGCGTTACATGCTGCTATGCCCGGACTGATTCCAGCCGTCTATGAAATAGCTCCAAACTATCGAGACGTTGCGGGGCGTTATATTTATTTCAAAGAAAGAACCACCGAACTACCCTATAGTTCAACGACCTTTTATCAGATGGTGGATTTAGTGGAACGGTGTCTGGAAGGAGACATGGCTTATGTCGATATTAAACCCGAAAACTTAGGTATGTTAAATGGAAGAGTCGTCATCATCGATACAGACCCCGCCTTCTTCTACCGATTGCCTAAAAATGCTGCTCTAAAGGCATATTATCGTACCGCGATTCTTATGATTATCATGGGATACTGTAGTGTACAACGAGTGTGTAGGCGTCATGTTCTCAGTGAATTTATTCGAGACAAGTTGTCACTTCAAGAAATAGACCTGGTTTGTAGGCTTCCGGATTTGTCTCACTACAGAGAGGCGATTGCGGAGGCTTCTAGCGGATTGGTAGAGCCATGCATTCGGGCAGCAAGACGACGATTCCCGAATATAGACAACACGAATATAAAGGACAAAATCGCAGGAGATATCCAACTTCCATTTCAGATGTGTACACATTATACTCTAGGACGTAGTGGAACGAGCGCAGAAAGGGCACGCGATTTGTATGATTTTTTTAGAGAGCTTAGTCGAGTCCCCTGTATCAATACACCAGCTCAAGCTGCTGCGGCCGCCGCTGCGGTGGCACCTCCAACGAGAGAAGCGTTAGCTCTTGCGCGGGAGCAAGCGAGGGCAGACGCAAACGCACAAGCGCAAGCAATAGCAAGAGCACAAGCCCAGGAACAAGCGAGAGCACAAGCTCAGGCGAAGGCGAATGCGGATGCGAAAGCGAGAGCTGACGAAAAGGCAAAGGCAAATGCTGATGCGAAAGCGAGAGCCGACGAAAAGGCGAGAGCAAACGCAAACGCGAAGGCGAAAGCCGACGAAAAGGCGAGAGCCGATGCGAAAGCACAAGGGATGGCTGAGGCATACGTTCCAGGACAAGGAGGATTTAAACATCATCCCATTAATCCGGAAAGATATGCTCCAGCACAGGCCGATGTGCGACCTCAAGAACTACTTCCAGGCGAAGGAGGATTTAAACTGCGTCCAGGAGTGGATTATAGTTCAGGGTTTAAATTAAATCCAGCTGAGGGCGGTCCCTATGTGCGTCAACACCGTAATCCGAAAAATTATGAACCTGTACCTAATTTTATGGAGGAACAACGTAGAGCATTGGCATACCAAGAGAATGTTCAACGTTCACGCTTGAAGGCGGATATCGCAAAACAAGATGCTGCTAATTTCGCAAATCAACAATATGCATTATACCCTGCATATCTACCGCAAATTACAGCAGATTATCAGAGAAAAATCGCAGAAATCGATGAAGCTTTAAGGATAGAATTAAATATACATGAAGCAAGACGTCAAGGACAAACGGTTTTAACCCCAATGAATAATTTGTAACAACTCAAAAAATATATTGTGTTACCTAAATGATTCCACAAATTGTCGCTACATTAGCTCCTCTTGTGAATTGTGTTCAGCAGCTACCTCAATTGTATAAAACCTTTACCACGAAACGGGTAAAAGATTTATCCCTTTATTCCTTGTTGCTGATTTTAACCACCAACCTTCTTTGGTTACTTCATGGCTATTTTATTATGGATGTCCCTCTGATTGTTTCCGGATTCTTTAGTCTGTTAGTGAACAGCACTCTATTGGTTCTGTATTTTATTTATCATAAGGAGTCAAAATGAATGGTTTAGTAGAACTAACGGAGTTGTTTGACTCTTTCCAACATGGAAATAAATCGACTGTAGGTACTTTGGGCAAGATTATGAAGATACTCGCCCAAGGTGGCATAGATTTCAAACGTCATATATTCTGTTTATATTTTTGACCCTAACTCCTTGGACAAAAACTTGGTCCAGTTTCTACCTGCGGAAACGGACTGTCTTCGCAATCGAGTCGCGGCTCTCGTCTTTTTGTGTTCATTGTTAGAGGAACCATTCTCGTTGGATTCATGATTGGAAAATTTGACTTTACGGGCGGACTTTTTGGATTTGGATTTAGTTTTAGCCTTGGGTTTAACATTCGAAACATGATTAGGAAGATTGACTTGAACATTAGGTGATTTAGTAGGAGAAACAGGAACATTAGGCGCTTTAGTAGGAGACACGGGAACATTAGGTGATTTAGTAGAAGACACGGGAACATTATGAGCTTTAGTATGAGAAACAGGAACACCGACTTTCGTGCGAACTTTTCTTGTATGGATAGGCTTTTTAAGAGGCCTCATCCAAGGTTCAACCCACGTGGCATTGTATGGCATATAGTCTATAGAAAGATAAAAACATACTATATGACAAAAAAGACAAAGACCCGGACGAAAAGATACAGACGCAAGAGTCATAAAATACATGGAGGTAAACCAGAGCTTATACCCAAAGAGATTCAACCGTGTGAGTCAAACGATAGTTATGAGACTTTACTCAGGAAGATAGGCCATAACTTAAATCCAACCCAGTCAAAAGAAGGCTCTATTGGATTATTAAAATCAACTCCATACGATGGCTGTTTTGATTATCTGAACGCGATAGTTCAGGAGTTAATGAAAAGAGATAAAATTATAAAATTAAACGAGGCGCAGCGTGAACCTTTAACAAAACTCATTCAACAAAATACCATCCTTGAGTTGAAAGAAGACTATCGGTCCTTGGTGAAGTCCTATCCGAAGGACCCCGCACTTGGCTTTCAAATTCTTCTGGGATGTATTGAAGCGTTGCTTGAGGTTCTCACGAACATCAACCAGGTGATTAAACTAACCGGTCGCGATACATTTACGGAATTTACCCTCTATTTTAACTTCAAAATAGAACGGGTTCAGACGCAACTAGTTACATTAAAAGGCATCGCAGAAAAGAAGGCTCTTGCGGACAATCTTGTCATCGCTAACCCTCTTGCTTTATATAAAGTATGGTCCGAACATAACAAGAATAACAAGTCGATTTCAAATCAAGAACTCATGAAAATAGAAAAAGGGAAATGAAAAGAAACAGCCATAAAATAACACCTTATACTATGTTCAATCTTGACAAGGCGGTGACGGATTTCTGGGAGGGTATAAAGAAATTTAACTGTAAGGACCGAATCACCTATCTCATACAAGAAGTTCGAGTAAGTTCGAAACATAGAAAAGTTCAAATGAAACGTAAGTATAAAGAAACCTCGTATACCGAGAATGGTCTACAAAAAGTAAACTATTATAGGACGGTTTATAAATCATGCATTCCGTTACTTCTAGAATATGTGACCATACACGAGGAATTATACGATATAAAGGAGGGTATTTTAATTTCGAATGAATTGGAACAACCCCAAATTGATTTATTCCGTTCTTTTCTATTTAAAATAGACCAGCTGAAAAAGGTCCTGATAAAAATAGAGGACCTGTTGAAAGAAGGGTTTCCTCTTTTTCGTTTGAGAATCCTTTTGATTCATAAAACGATTGCCTATTTCGAGAAACCCTTGTTAGAGATACAAGGTAGGATTGGGCAAAACGTGAGAGTTCGAGGCAACCCGGTTCGATTGAATAAAACACAACGATACTCTCCGGTATATGAGGATGTAAACACCTCAAACTATCCGATGGCAAATGTTCGGATAATAGACCCGTCGCCGAACGTGTCTCCCAATCGTTCCATTCCCTCCTTTCCCAGCCCTTCGGATGCGCCTGTCGCAACTGCCTTGAGAACCTCTATCGCAAGAAATGTAACTCATTATTATCGACGAGCTCCTCGTGCGAAAGTTAGAACAGTGAAGATGGGTACGATAAAAGATACCTCGATAAAGGAAACAAGCCCTCTAAAAAACCAAGATGCCTTGTTAAACCAAGTGGTCCAGTTTTCAGATAAACTTGTCGCATTGATACCTAGGTTAGAAAAGGCAAAACACGATTATTCCAATACCTACAGGTCCTATGTTGGAAATCCGTATGGTTACCTACGAGAAAAATCCATCGACAAACTATTGAGACAAATCGGTGTATTTTCGTCACGGATAAAGGAGATGGATAACCTATTGACAGACCTACAGAAGGAATATGCCGACCTTGTGGACAAAGTTCAGGGAGTGTTTACACCTGAATTGAACCGATTCACAAAGGAAACCTGGAATTCAAATCAGGTTCAAAAAGGTTTATTCGAGGTGGAAGAGTTAATCCTAAAGTATTTTAATGAGTTACATGTCTCATTCGTTCGAACCCTGGGTAGACCCTATGCCGACCAACATTTTCCGATGCCTCTCATACACCCAGAGGTAAAGACAAATCTATAAAGTGTATAAAACGAAACCGTGGAGAATGATAATGTGGGAACGAAAACCACACCCGAATCCCGATTTTCGAAAATATCCGAAAGAGGACCTCTTTTTGTGCCCTTCGTGTAAAGAGTATTTTCCGTGGTACCGGTACTGTAAAGGTAAATGTTTGATTGTAGGCTATGACGAACCTACGTATGAAAGTATGGAAAAAAACATACGTTGGGCATGTGATGTATGCGTAGACAAGCTGGTTACACAACACATTCGTTATTCGTCCAATACTCCCAAATGAAGTCGTGTGTTTGTTTGTTCTCAAAATAATAGACTGTATCTGCGAAGAGGTCTTCCCTTGCCTTGATGGTTTCTTCTTCTCCATCGATTATCATGGTTCTCTCGGGTTTACCTTTCTTGAAAGCTCTCAGACGAAAACCATACCATAAAGTACCCTGCTTCTCTTGTGTGGAGCAAGGAGTCAGGTCTACTTTATCGTATGTGATATACGTATTCATGCTGTCCATCACATCTTCTCGAGTGAGCCATTCGCTTTTTCCACTGGCCATCATAGTTGAATAGGCAATCGCATTTTTCTTGTGGGGGCCGAGGACACTCATCTTTTCATGTACACGTTTGAATTGTGTGATTATCAATTTTACATCAAATATTTTTAACCTTAAAAAATAAATTCATACCCTATGTATAACAACCTATACCACGAAGAAAATCATTATTTTGTATACGAGGAAGAATACCATGGACCATGGCCTCCTAGGGAAACTAGTCCGCCGGGTTCCATCAGTTCACAAAGTTCCATCGGAGCTACTGGACCGCAAGGTCTAATCGGAGCTACTGGTCAGAAAGGTCCACAAGGCCAACAAGGTCCTCCTGGAGAAATGGGTCCACAAGGCCAACAAGGTCCATCGGGTTCGTATAGTTCTGCCGATTTTTTTGCGCTTATGCCAGGGGATAATACCGCCACTATCGCACCTGGTTCCGATTTAGCTTTTCCACAGAATGGTCCCACCTTCGGCACCGATATTGTACGCCTCGATAATTATAATTTCAAATTGGTTTCAGTGGGTATTTATCAAGTAATGTTTCAAGTAAGTATTACAGAATCTGGACAATTGTGTGTTGTATTGAATGCCGGACAAAATCCAGCCACCGTGGTAGGTCGAGCAACGGGTACAAGTCAGTTAGTGGGCATTTGCCTCATTCAAACTACTTTACCCAATAGTATACTGAGTATACGAAACCCATCTGGAGAAGCCATTGCTCTTACCATGACACCTGTCGCAGGCGGAACCAATCCTGTATCGGCTCACTTGGTGATAACTCGAGTGAACTGATATCTTTATTTTTTGGTTTTATTCTGATTTTTATTTTTGCTTCTGCTCTTGCTTCTACTCTTTCTCTTACGATTCATTGTTTTATTTTCTCTTCCTCGACGTTTTTTGAACAGTGTATCTACCACTTTTGTATAGAGGTTTCGCATATAGTTTGTTTTAAACTCATCGAGGGCCAGTATTTTTTCCTGGAGGTCACCCTCCTTGAATCGATAGCCAAACTCATGATATAAATTACGAGACTTATCCTGTGCGAAAGGCGTATCGTCTTCTAAGAAGGAATACTCGATAGCAGGATGTTTGTCCATCTCATCGCATAGGCCGTAGAGTAAAATGGCCCTAGCGATGCCTTGACCCCGATGGGCTTCAGGGACATCAATATCCCTTACATGTATGGTGATTTGAGGGTTATTCTCTGTGACTTCGGTTTCGCCAATGTGGTCAATCGAAACAACACCCAATTCTTGTTTGGTATCTTTCAAACGATAGATATACGCATCAGGCTCACTGTTGCTTGGAACAAACCAATAGGGTTCGATAGTAAGCATCATGTTTTTTTCTATAAATAAATCCATCAATCTGTCGCATATCTGACGAGGTGTCATTTCTTCCGCCATGTTATAGTGATAGGATATAATTTTATTGAATCAATCTTTTTTTTGTATTAAAAATACACAGATTGCTTATTGTAAATATCCAAGATAGTTTCGCATGCCTATGTCATAACGCGTAGACATGCGAATCAAACGGTCCGGATTAAAGAGATACATGGCTAACTCTTGTCGAAACTCCTGATTGCTTTCTCGCATCGCGGGGTAGTCCAGTTTAAAGAGATGAAACGCACACGGATTCATACAGATTAGTTCCCAATGAATTCGGATAGGATTCTGTTCAAACAAATGAACCGCCTTCCGATTGAAGGACAATATATACCAATTGATTTTATCCTTATTTTGTTCTAGCATAGGTATCGCGTCTTCGTTCGAAGATAACCAGGACCAATCGATTTTATCCATGTGTTTTTCAATCAGAGGGAGGGCCTTGCTGTTTGAACATAGGGTGGACCAGTTGATTTTATCGAGATTTTTCTCAAGAAGATGTGTCGCATTTGGGTTACCCGTTAACCAGGTCCATTGGATATGTTCCACGTGTTTTTCCAAGAAGGATACTGCGTTTGGATTGTCCGACAACCATGTCCAATTGAGGTCGTCACGATATTCCAGAAGATGAGTTGCGTTTGGATTGAGACATAGGTTGGACCAGTGAATTCGTTCAGGGTGTTGCTCTAGAAGATGGACCGCGTTCGGATTCTTAGACAGTGCTTCCCAATGGATAAGATAAGCGTGTTTTTCAAGGAATGGTATCGAATTCGGATTTTCACACAACATAATACGAGGAATAGGGTGAGAGAGGTATTCATCCGGCTGAAACCACCACAATTGGTCGAAGTGTTTTTCCAAGAGAACCATCGCTTCTGGATTTTGATTTAAGAGGATAGCATCCCAATCAATCAAGTGAGTATGTCTCTCCAAATAAGGAATCGCTTTCGGATTTTTCGAGAACGGATACCTATCTATTTGATGTGGGTGCTGGGCAAGTAACCAGATGGCATCTGGGTTCGAGGATAGTTCAGACCAACTGACCTGGTCTAGATGTTGAGCCAGGTAGTGAACCGCACTTGGGTTTTGGGATAATCTGAGGGAATTCACTTTGTTGTTTCTTAGAAACATGGTATGGATAAGTATTTAAACATGGTCCAGAAACCGTCAATTTTTGATTTTTCTGCTTTTCGCGATTCTTCGTTTCGTCTTGCCTTTACGCTTGACCCGTCTAATTATCCGTCTACTTTTCCTGGATTGACCTCCGGTTGTCCCAGCTATTTCTAGATACACCATCTCATGGTCACTTTCCGTAGAATCCACATTCAAGGTATAATATATTTTTTTTCGTGTTTCAGGGTCCGTCCCCTTGTTTCTATAGACCTCTAACAAAAAATTATATTTTTCATGTTCAGGAATAGCCGGGAACGTCACCTGAGATAGATTCACGTGTAGATTTCTAAATATTTTGATAGGTTTTTGGTTCTTATCTGAAAAACAGTAATCTCCTGTAAATAAGTAATTTAACAGATTCCCCTGCTCTCTCATTAGAGGCATCCCAAATAAATAGGTTTGTGTACCAACCGACTTTAACAGTTTGTGTGAAATGGTATGGGTAAATTTCTGATACAATCCACTGAACTCTTCGATACATTCTTTTCTGTCTTTGGTCATGTTCGCGTTATTTTCTTCGAGTTGGAGCTCCTTCAATGGTCTGGGT
>Ga0078894_10000050_pt1 | contig 65136 bp, 55 predicted proteins | sample LauGreSu1BDMLBSD_2_FD_67506 | JGI IMG/M metagenome (GOLD analysis project Ga0078894, IMG submission 67506) | Freshwater lake microbial communities from Lake Michigan, USA - Su13.BD.MLB.SD (version 4) (version 4) | ecosystem: Environmental > Aquatic > Freshwater > Lake | place: Lake Michigan...
TAAATAGTGGGTCTTTAAATTTCGAATCATTTGTTCTTACTACCCGAATGGATTATAATAACTTCGAAATTGGTGCAGCATATGATTTGAACGTTTCTGATCTTAAACGTGCTTCTAAATACCAAGGAGGTTTTGAATTGTATATGAACTATGTATTTAGCATAAAGCATAGTAAACAAAGAAAGATGTTCTGTCCTAAATTTTAGTGACATTGTATCGTCTTAGAATTCGATTAGTATTAAGCCTTATTTTTTTGGCAAGTAGTCTATCTGCTAGTCGTATTTTATTGCCTATGGATAAGATTCAAAAGAATCATTTGAAGTCTTACGGCATTGCTTATTGGGTATTAGATAAAAATCTACAAGTCGAATGGCTTCTAAACTATAGAGGCGGAAGTTTTTCTTTTCCATTTACTGAAAGTATAGAAAAGGAGTGTATCATACGCGGTGTAAGCTATGAGCTTATTTCTGAATCAGATTATGCGGATATTGTAGCTGATATAGCCCGGAATGATGTCAATCAAGAAGTAATCAAACTTGAAGTTCCTCCAAAGGTTGCGATATACTCTCCAAAGACTAAATTGCCATGGGATGATGCGGTGACTATGGTATTGACTTATGCAGAAATTCCTTACGAAGTAATCTATGATCAAGAAATTTTATCTGATAAATTACCTAAGTATAATTGGCTTCATCTTCATCACGAAGATTTTACTGGTCAATACGGAAAATTTTATGGGGCATATCATACAGCTGAATGGTATCAAAAGGACCAAGAGAATATGGAATCTATTGCCAAGGAATTTGGATTTGATAAGGTGTCAAAAATGAAACTGGCTGTTACCAAGCGAATTAAGGAATTTGTAATAGGAGGAGGATTTCTATTTGCTATGTGTTCCGCTACAGATTCATACGACATTGCCTTAACTGCTGAAGAAACCGATATCTGTGAGTCCGTTTTTGACTATGATCCATTAGATCCTAATTATGCCAATAAATTAGATTTTTCAAAGAGTTTGGCGTTTCAAAATTTCCAATTGTACACGAATCCTATGATATATGAATACTCGAACATAGACCGAAACCCTGCCATGGGGGATCCAAACATAGATGAATCGGAGGATTATTTTCTCTTATTTGAATTTTCGGCTAAGTGGGACCATATTCCCACCATTTTGACTCAGAATCACGAACGCATCATTAAAGGCTTTATGGGCCAGACAACTGCGTTTAAGAAGAATTTAATTAAGAATGATGTTATTGTTTTAGCTGACAATAAAAGCGCTAACGAAGCACGATATATACATGGTACAAAAGGAAAAGGCATGTGGACTTTTTATGGCGGTCATGATCCAGAAGACTATCAGCACTATGTCTATGACCCTAAGACGGATCTTAATCTACACCCAAATTCACCCGGATATAGACTTATTTTGAATAATGTTCTTTTCCCAGCAGCCAAGAAGAAGAAGCAAAAAACTTAATTATTAGCTCGTGGATAAACTTATAAGCGAAAAACTAATTAATCAATTAGAAGGATTAACTACCCAGAGTTCTGAGAAAGTAGATTTTTTATTTGAAGAAGTTCATGATGCCGTCTTCAAAAACACGAACTGTCTTGCGTGCGCGAATTGCTGTAAAAATTATAGCCCAATCATAGAGCCAGAAGAGATACCAATATTAGCCAAGGCATTAGGAATAGGGCCTAGTCAACTTTTTCAAGATTATATTGAAATGGATGAGGACGGAGACTTTGTGTTTAAATCTCAGCCTTGCCCTATGCTAAATTTAGAGGATAACAAGTGCAGAATATATGAGAATAGACCTCAAGCTTGCCGAGGCTATCCGCATACTAATATGAAAGAAATGAAAAACCATCTCGATCTTTTGGAAAAAAACATAGAAATTTGTCCTGCGGCAGAGGAAATAGTGAGTCGTATAATAAAACAATTAAACAATGTCAAAACTTAAAGCCATAATTCCAGTAGCTGGCGCAGGTACTAGACTGCGGCCATTTACTTATACGCAGCCGAAAGCTTTGATACCTATTGCGGGTAAGCCCATTATATCTTATATCATTGATGATTTAAAGAGTCATGGGGTGAGTGAATTTCTTTTTATCGTAGGTTATTTTGGTGAAAAAATAGTAGACTATGTAAAGGAAAATTATGCGGATTTAAGAACAGAGTTTGTTTTTCAGGCCAAGCGAGAAGGAATTGGACAGGCGGTCTTTCTCGTCAAGGAATTCATTCGCCCAGAGGACGATTTAATCATAGTACTAGGGGATAGTTTGATTGATATTAGCAAGGAGTTTTACCTATCTAAGATGTCAAGCATAGCTATAAAAAAAGTCAAAGACCCTAGTAATTTTGGCGTTGTAGAATTAGGCGATAATGGTCAAATCATACGCTTTGTAGAGAAGCCAAAAATGCCAAAATCTAATTTGGCTCTGACAGGCTTATATAAAATAGTCGACACAGAAATTTTATTCAGTATTCTAGAAAAATATGCTAAAGATGGTATGCGCACGGAAGGGGAGTTTCAATTAACTGATGTGCTGAATGAAATGCTTAAACAAGGTGTAGAATTTGATTTAGTGACCGCAGATCACTGGTTAGATGTAGGAAATGGAGAGGTACTTTTAAATTCCAACTCACTACTTCTTAAAAAGTATGGGGGGTTTATAGCTCCTACCGCTAGAATCGAGAATTCTATAATAGTGGAGCCTGTTTATATTGCTGATAATTGTGAAATCATCAATGCTATTGTCGGTCCAGACGTTTCTCTAGGAGTCAATACGCGAATAGAAAACTCAATTATTACTAATGGAATCATAGGCAGTTTTTCTAAACTAGACACTATGAAATTATCTGAATTTGTAATAGGCAGCGACTCTTCTTTGAAGGGAGCTTCTCAAACCATTACGGTTGGAGATAATACGGAAATTGATTTTAGTAGATAAGGTAGAGAATCCTTAATAATCTTCTCGTAAGACCATCAGAACAGACGCCTGTGAAAGTATTAAGTATTTTTGATTATTAAACTGGATTTCGTAGGTATGTTTCTGAAGAAATACAGCTAAGTCGCCAATCTGAATTTGCAATGGAATGTATTTAATCATATCTGTGGAAGGTTTCCACGGTTCGTCTGGCTCTATATTGGGGATTGGATATCCAGGGCCTACTTTAATGACATACCCAGATTGAATGTTTTCTTTTTCTTCAACCCCGGGAGGTAATATCAATCCAGATTTAGTTTTATGGTCGAACGTAGCTGGCTTTATCAAAATACGGTCTCCAATGACGACGATTTTCTCAATGTCTTTAGTGTTTAAATTCATGATATCTCAGTCATATTAAAAGGCGAATGTTATAGACCATCTGAATTTCAGATTGTTTATGTAAGATAAAAAAGAAAATATAGGGCTAAGGCTAACCAATAGTTCTCAGAGAGAAGCTTATTTTTTATAAGTTTCCTCTTCTTCTATTTCCTTCATGCCTTCTTCTATCTCTCCTTTGATGTTAGCTTTGGCATTATTAAATTCCTTGATCCCCTTGCCTACACCGCGCATAAGTTCGGGAATTTTTTTGCCACCAAAAAGTAATAAAATAGCAAAAAGTATGATAATCCATTCCCAGCCTCCAGGCATTCCAATTAAGTACATATCGTTTAATTAATAGTGAATAATGAAAAAGTTGATAATATTTTTGTATTCAATCTTTTGCGCAAATTTAGTGCGTTTTTTGGTAAAACGGTATTTTAACTACTTTCGCTTTGATAGAATGTTCTCTTATTTTGATATAAATCTCTGTGTCTAGCTTATTATGCGGAATATCAATGTAGGCCAATCCAATAGAAACATCCAGAGAAGGTGTTTGTGAGCCAGAAGTTACAATCCCTATTTTATTTCCACTAGCATCTATTACTTCGTAATCATGTCTAGGGATACCGCGGTCTATCATTTGAATTCCTACTAGTTTTCGCTTGGCACCATTTTCTTTTAGGTCTTTGGCAAACTGATCTCCTACGAATGATTTAGTAAATTTGGTAATCCAGCCTAATCCAGCCTCTATGGGGTTGGTCGTATCATTTATATCATTACCATAAAGGCAGAAGCCCATCTCAAGCCTCAGTGTATCGCGAGCCCCGAGTCCAATAGGTTGTATTCCGAACTCAGCCCCTGCTTCGATGATTTTATTCCAAACAGTCACAGCACTTTCATTAGGCACATATAACTCAAATCCTCCAGCACCAGTATAGCCAGTAGCGGAGAGGATGACGTCTTTGCAGCCTGCAAAATCACCCTGAGAAAAATGATAGTATGATATTTCAGCTAGATTGACAGAAGTCAGTTTCTGTAAAGTAGCTGTGGCCTTTGGCCCTTGCACTGCTAGTAGTGAGGTTGCATCAGAGATATTCGTCATCTTCACGCCGAATTCATTGTGAGCAGAAATCCAATTCCAATCCTTATCAATATTAGACGCATTGACAACCAGCATATACTTGTGGTCTGCTATTTTATATACTAAAAGGTCATCTACTATTCCGCCTTTGTCATTTGGCAGACAAGAATATTGGGCCTGTCCATCTATGAGTTTGGCTGCATCATTGGATGTTACTTTCTGTATTAAATCTAAGGCCTTTTCTCCTTCTAGGATAAATTCGCCCATGTGGCTCACATCAAACATACCAACAGAATTTCTCACTTGGTGATGCTCCTCTTTAATGCCTTTATAGGAAATAGGCATATTATATCCTGCAAATTCTGCCATCTTAGCACCTAGAGCTATATGGGTTTCGTTAAGGGGTGTGTTTTTCATTAAAATGTGAATTTATATTTATTGATAAATTTATGTAATTGGGATATACTAGAATTTTGGCAAAATTATATATTATAATGTGGGTTTGTAAACATTTTTATCTTTTTCAAATACATTTGACTCAAACCAATGGTTATAAATGGACCTTTAGTCAATTAACAATTTAAACCACATAGACACTGCCGAAATGTATCTGCGACTAAAGCATCTAACACATCCAATTCAAGTAAGATTTAGAAACCCAAGTTTACTTTTTTAATGTTGGCAAAAATTATTTCATTTCTTTATGTTTATTGTACATCATTTGGCACACTTTATCCATCGCTTTAAAAATTGAAGTGTCAAAACAGGAAGCAATTGAAATGCTAGTTAACAATTCAATAGCTGTGTATAAATTGGTGTTATCTTGACGTCTAATACGTTCAATAAAATTTATTTTATTACTTCCTTTTGGGGAATTCGAAACAATTACTTCTTCTGTCTTGGCATCTATTGCAAATAACATGTTCATATTCTTCTGTTTTATAAGGTTTTTAATGTAAATGACATCTTCCATTTGAATTAGTTGTCCTCTTTTTGCATCTTGTACCTTTATTTGTAGTTCCAGTGCATTGACTTGATGTCCCTGAAGACTTCTTAGTTGCAGAATTAAATTGTGGAGACTGGTTAATATTTGATTTTCTGTCACAGCAATTATCTCCTACTTTATTATTGTGTATCTTACAATAACAGCTATTTGATTTACTTCTATTGCATTTTAGACATAGTAATTGAATATTTGAGGCGTCACCGCTTCCTCCGCATGAATATGGCATAATATGGTCATATTCTATGTTTTCAAAACTTCCGCAGCATTGGCATTTACCTCCGTCTCTTGTATAAACAATACTTTTAGTTCTTTTTGCAATATATCTACTTTGAGAAAAACAGCAAAAACCGAATAAAAGTAGGGTTAAGATTAAATATAATTTTTTCATTGTAATTTGGTTTAATGTATTGATGTCATATAGTATATTTACAAATTGAGGTTGGTTCTGTAAATGGATTAAGCAAAATTATCTGGTTTTACCTGTGCAGATAGCCCCTGCTGCGAGATCATGTCTATTATACATTTTCAGGGGCTGCTTTTATGAGCGCAATAGATACATATTCTTCATTTAATTTGCCCAACACCAATAATACAATCTCTCCTTTTAAAGTATAACCCCATTGCACATCAGATAAAAACTGCTATTTACTAGCCATTCATTTATATTTACAAACAAAAATAGGTGTTATTAAATAAGTTTTGGGTTATAAATTTTGAATATTTGAGTTTTAAGTTTTGATTATCTTTTTTTTCTTTTTTCTTTTTCTCTTCGTCTATAGTTATGTTTTTTTTCCTGCATCTCTATATTGTTTTAATTCTAAGAAATTCAAAAAAGAAGAGAATCAAAACAGGAGTCTAATAATTTTAATTTCAGCTTTTAACGAAGAACTTAATATTGCCAATACTATTAATGCTATATTCTCAAGCAGCGCGTCCCAAGAAGTAAGCAAAGTAATTATAGGCGATGATGGGAGTAGTGATAATACAAGGAACATTATTCATAATTTAGCGAAACAGTTTCCAAATATAGAATTAGAAGAGTTTTCAAGGATGGGGAAACCAAATATTCTCAATAAGCTAGTAGAAAAATATCGATTGAATTCTAAAGATAATCACCTTGTATTTATGGATGCCAATATTAGTTTGGATAAAAATTGCTTGGAAAACTTGATCGAGATGTTATGCTATAATCAAGTAGGAATGGTAGGGGCGTCTGTAATACCTATGAACGAGGAAGATAATGTAGAATCTCAATATATTCTTAGAGAAAACAGAATCAAAGTACAAGAAAGTAGGTCCACTGGCTATGCTATAGGTGTTTTCGGAGCCTGCTTTGCCATAAAAGGGGAGTATTTCGCTGCCATCCCCTCTAACTTTATAACCGATGATCTCTATCTTACTATGAGTGCAATAGCGCAGCGGAAATATGTATTATACTCAGAAGAGGCCAAGGCATATGAAGCCATGCATGCCGATGTAGGAAATGAGTTTAGAAGGAAAAAACGTTACGCGGCAGGTAATTTTCAAATTTTATTTCATTTTATGAGTCTTTTAAATCCATTTAAAACTTCGCTCGGATTTTTGTATTCTTATTTTTTTCACAAAATTATTCGCTGGCTGTCCCCTGTTATATTAGCCATTTTCTGGGGAATAAGTTTTTTTAACCTTTTTGGGCAATATTCGAGAATATTAATGCTAGTAGGAATGGGCCTTTGCTTATTTTTGTGTTTCAATTATTTACTACTGACCAAATGGAAGGTAAAGCTAATAGGATATAGATTGTATTATTTTTTAAGTATGAATCTAGCTATCCTACTGGGATTTTTAAATTATTTAAAAGGTATCAAGTCAAATGTCTGGGAAAGAAGTGATAGAATATAAAATGAATACAATAGAGGAAGCTCTTCTAGATATTCAGAAAGGTAAAGTAGTCATAGTAGTAGATGATGAAAATAGAGAAAATGAAGGTGACTTTATAGCTGCAGCAGAATTTGCTACACCTGAGTTGGTAAATTTTATGGCTACATATGGGCGAGGACTCATCTGCACGCCATTGACCGAAAAGCGCTGTGACGAGTTGGACTTAGAACTTATGGTGGGAAAAAATACGGTCATGCATGAAACTCAATTCACCGTATCTATTGATCTCAAAGGTGATGGCTGTACTACGGGGATCTCAGTACATGATAGGTCAAAAACAATCTTGGCGCTAGTTCATCCCGACACTAAGCCAAAAGATTTAGGTCGACCTGGACATATATTTCCTTTAAGAGCCAGAGATGGTGGGGTATTGAGGCGAGCAGGTCATACAGAAGCCGCAGTGGATATGGCGCGATTAGCTGGAGCTTATCCTGCTGGTGTGCTGGTAGAGATTCTTAATGAAGATGGCTCTATGGCTCGTCTGCCGCAATTGATAGAGATAGCTAGAAAGCATGATCTGAAAATTGTATCTATTGAAGACTTGATTGAGTATAGATTGAAACATGATAGTCTCGTGAAATTAGAAGAAGTAGTCGATATGCCTACGAAGTATGGCCAGTTTAAATTGCATGCTTTTTCTCAAAATACAAGTCCTGATATACATCTAGCTCTAGTCAAAGGAGAGTGGGAGGCAGGTGATTCAGTCATGGTTAGAGTTCACTCTAGCTGTGCTACAGGAGACATTCTGAATTCACTCCGCTGCGACTGTGGTGACCAACTTCATCTGGCTATGCAGATGGTAGAAAAAGAAGGAAAGGGCATAGTGCTATACATGCAGCAAGAAGGCAGAGGAATAGGACTGCTAAATAAATTGAAAGCATATAAATTACAAGAAGACGGACGCGATACAGTAGAAGCGAACTTAGAGTTAGGATTTAAAATGGATGAGCGCGATTATGGATTAGGTGCTCAAATATTAAGAAGTTTGAATGTTCAGAAAATCCGATTGATAAGCAATAATCCTAAAAAGCGCGTGGGTCTTATCGGCTATGGCTTAGAGATTGTAGATAACATCTCGATTGAAGTGACTCCTAACCCGGAAAATCAAAAATATTTAGAAACAAAAAGAGATAAAATGGGTCATACTATTTTGAAGTAGTATCGCTTAGAATATCTTTTATTAGTGCTTGTCCTTTATAGACGAATCCAGTGTATACCTGAATTAACTCGCATCCGAGATTTAGTTTTTCAATTGCTGATTTCGCACCCTCTATACCACCTACGCCTATAAGTTTTAAACTAGTATCCTTGCTGCACAGATACGCGAGAACTGAATTGGTCTTAGACGCCATAGGTCGGCCGCTGATGCCACCCATTTTTTCTTTATAGGCAAAGGCTTTATTGTGATTCAAAACTTCATAATCTATCGTGGTATTGGAGACGATAAGGGCATCTATCTTCATACTATGGTAGACTGAGATGATATCATCTAATTGTCCTTCTGTAAGGTCTGGAGCTATTTTGAGATATATGGGTTTAGATATGGTTTGATTTTTTCTATGGTTTTGTAGCACTTCAAATATTTTTATCAAGGTATCTTTATCCTGCAGAGCTCTTAAATTGGGGGTATTGGGCGAACTGACATTCACTACAAAATAATCCACATAGTCATACATGGGTATAAAGCATTTGAGATAATCTAAGTGAGCCACTTCATTCGGCGTCCATTTATTCTTTCCTATATTGCCTCCAATGGTATATTCCGGCTTCTGAAAACGTTTTAAATTCTCTACTACTTTTTCTACTCCTAGATTGTTAAAGCCCATTCTATTCATAAGTGCTTCGTCTTCTTTTAGCCTAAATAGTCTAGGTTTCGGATTTCCATCTTGTGGTTCGGGAGTTACCGTGCCAATTTCTACAAAACCAAAACCTAATGTATGCAAAAGATCAACATATTCTGCATTTTTATCAAATCCAGCAGCCATTCCCAGCTTATTTTTAAACTTAATCCCTGTGAAATTTACAGGTTCGGCATAGCTAAAAGTTAGAATTTTATTTAAAATTGGAATACCTAAGACAAGACGTATACCCTGCATAGCCAGCTTATGAGCAATTTCAGGAGGGAAAAGAAACAGGATAAATTTAAAAAAGGAATACATAGAAAAATTTAGGGTCAAAGTTGCAAAAGTCATTTTTTTTTCGGACTTATAGAAAAATAATTAATTTAGCGTCAAAATTTATTTGATATAGTGACGGTTTTCGGTTCAAAAGTAAATAGTGGCCTAACAGATGAGGAATTGATAAGTAAATATCGATTCTCACATGACAATTCTTATTTAGGAGAATTGTTTCTCAGATATTTACCGTATGTATTTGGTGTGGCTCTTGGAGTTTTAAAAAATCAAAAGGATGCGGAAGATCTGACAATGACAGTTTTTTATAAAATAGCCTCGGATCTAAGACGGATAGAAGTAAAAGATTTTTCTGCGTGGCTATATCAACTGACAAAGAATCTATGTCTAGTAGAATCTAAAAAGAAAATAGCAGACACCAATGACTCTAAGAATATTCTCATGGATGAATTGGCGAGTAAAGATGACAGTAATCTTTTTATAAATTCGGTGGAAAGCAAAGAGGTAAAAATAGATGCCAATAACCTAAGGCTTGGGATCAATACACTCAACGAGACCCAAAAAGTATGTATCGATTTATTTTATATGCAAAATAAGTCTTATCAAGAGGTAGCTGAGGCGACAGGATTCACATTAAATCAAGTGAAGACGAATATCCAAAACGGGAAGCGCTTATTAAAAACATATTTAGAAAATAGAGGATTATAAAAATCTTTTAAAGGATCAGATGAATATAGAAAGAAAGTTTAAAATGTTTTCCACGAAGGAGTGGATTCAATATTTGCAATATAAACTATCCCCAGAGAGGGAGAAGGAATTGGAAATACAATTGGCTAAAGATGAGTTTTTAAAAGAAGCTGTAGATACAATAGGAGACAAAGAAAATAGAGCTATATCCCATCAGTCCGTCACGTTTTTGATTAATATGGTACAAGATTATACGGGCGTATCTGAATCTAAAATTTCTAGAGTCAGAGAACGAGCTGACTATGACACTTCTACTCCTATAGACTGGAAGATGATAGGTCTAATAGGTGCAGCTGTGTTGCTAATTGGTCTTATAATCTATGGCATTTTTTCGCTGTTCAGTCATTTAAATAATAGCCCAGAACAAGAACAGACCTTGATTGAGGCTAAATCTGTATCGAGCGTTCAGTCATATGCAGATTCTTCTAGCCTACCTATGGAAACCATTCCAAATGCTTCTAGCAGCGCCTTAATAGATACAGCTTCTACTAGACCAGTAGTGAAAGTTAATCCAGCTTCTGCTGCGTCTAAACCTTCTGCAAGCAATAGTGTACAGAGCGACAATAAAACCTCTGCAAGAGCAGCTAATGCGAGTGTCGGAAATTCAAATGGAGCTAATAAGAAAGAACGAGAACTATTTAATCAAGCCCAGGAAATTTATAAACAAGGCAACAGAGAAGAAGCAAGAAGAATTTTACGTGAATTGAAAAGTTATGATAATCCTATGAAATCGCAAGCAGAGACTATATTGAAAAATATGGGAAACTAGGTCTTATGAGAGACGCTCGGACTTATAAAGCGGTGTCAGTATGGTTAGCCATAGGCTGTATTTTAGTTCTTATTCAAATTCTTATTGGAGGTATCACACGATTGACAGATTCGGGTCTATCTATCACAGAGTGGTCTGTCATCAAAGGCACCTTGCCGCCGCTGAATGAGGCAGAGTGGCAAGGATCATTTGAAAAGTATAAAGTCTTTGCCAAAAAACAATATGAATCGATTCATAGAGATATGAGTTTAAGTGAGTTCAAGGTCATATTCTTTTGGGAATATTTCCATAGACTCTGGGCTAGAATGATGGGTTTTGTATTTATTATCCCGTTTATCTATTTTTTGCTACGAAAAAAACTATCAACCAAATTAATCCGTAGATTAGGTGTAGTCATACTCCTGGCTTTGCTATCGGCTATGTTTGGCTGGCTCATGGTAGCCAGTGGACTCAATGATGATAAACGCACCTGGGTCAATGCCTATAATTTGTTGATTCATCTCATCCTAGCTACCAGTTTATTTTCTTATCTTTCTTATACATTTTTTGGATATGCAGCAGGGAAAATGGAGTCGAGAATAGAGGTAAAAGAGAGAGGTTTTTTAAAACTTTTAGGGATTGTCTTAGTTATTCAAATAGGTATGGGCGCACTGATGGCAGGTATGAAGGCAGCATTGGTTTTCCCTTATCCATTTATGCTTTTGAAGTACGACATAGCTCGGGAAATATGGAATTCTAGTCCACCTATCGTCTGGCATCATTGGATAGATTATGAGCCTAATCCGAATGTAAAACTCCTCATTCAGATTTTTCACCGCGCTACGGCCTATCTATTATTCTTTGGTTCTATTTGGTTTTTTATAGTCAATCGAGTGAAAATGTTTATAGTACCTTCTTATTTGATTTTTTTTATCGTCCTACTCATACAGGTAGCACTGGGTATATTTACGGTGAGTTATAGTCAAGGAAAGATACCTGTAGTTTTGGGGGTGGTGCATCAGTTTGTGGCTTTCATCTTATTAGCCTCTTATCTATGGATACTTTATTCTTCCAGAAAGAGAAGATAGGGCTGCAATTGCCTACTATAGAACAGCAGACTATTTTCTACTGTGTGCTAAACTGGGGCGTGGGTCATGCTACGCGCTCTGTGCCTATTATCAAAAATTATATAGATCAGGGAAATACGCTCATACTCTTCAGCGATGGAGAAGCTAAAACGCTGCTTGAAACTAGCTTTCCAGACTTGACTATTCACGACCTTCCCTCCTATAAAATCAAGTATAAATCGCAGAATTTTCTCTTTCTATTTATCATACTACAATCGTTTACTAGATTTTGGGTGATATGGCGTGAGCATTTGAGACTTCGGCAATATCAAAAAATCTATCAGCCACAGGTGGTCATCTCTGACAATAGATATGGATGTCATCTATCACAGACGAAAAACTATTTGATCTCCCATCAATTGAAGTTGGTGACGGCTAATTTTATAGAGCGCATCTCGCAGCATTTTGTCGATAAACTCATTCGTCCTTTTGATGAGCTATGGATACCCGATATAGAGACGGTCAAACTCAGTGCGGCTATGGCCGATGTGGACATTTCTATCCCGAAGCGGTGGATAGGCTTTCCTTCTATTACTATTCCGAATACGGAGAATACGGAGAAAATAGAACTACTCATTCTGCTATCAGGGCCAGAACCTCGAAGGACGCAGCTCGAAGAAAAATATCTACGAGTGATAGAAAAGCTACCGTATAAAATCGTATTTATAGCAGGGAATTTTTCGCAGGAATATGAAAAACGGGAAACAAAGAATTGTATCTATCATTCCAGAATGAAATATGAAGAAACGCTCCAATATATAGCCCGCGCAGAACGCATAGTATGCCGTAGCGGCTATTCTACCCTGATAGATCTCTATATACTGGAAAAGAAAAGAATCATCTGCGTACCCACAGCAGGCCAGCCTGAGCAGGAGTATCTAGCAGAGTATTGGTCAGAAAAGGGATGGGTAAGAACTATTACAGAACGGGAGGTAGAGGCGAAGCTAGGGCATGAGATAGAGAAACTTTAGAAATTTCTAGGCTTACAATTCCATAAAACTTATCGAAAACATTTATAAATAATTAATAAATTGTTTGATAAAAATTAAGCTAAATATTGCTATCTTTGCTTAAAATATATCAAAATATGAAACACGCCACCACGCCACCACGCCACCACGCCACCAAAGCTAAGTTTTACCTATTTATTTTTCTAATCTGTATTTGTAGTCATGGGGTCTATGCCCAATGGACTACCACGCTGACCCCATCTGTCTATAGCAATAAGGCCGCTGAAATTGGCGCGACTTCTGGATTACCTAATGCGTGGCTGAACACCTATTCCAATAATTGCCTTGTATTGCCTCCAGGAGATTTGCCAGTATGGGTGCCATTTATTACAAATCATATACGAATGTCGCAAAGAGGAAATATGGAGTATGTGGAATATGCTATGGATCCAAATAATCAGTATCAATATAATTGTAATCTTACGACGGATTATTATTTCAAGACAGACATAAATGGCAGTAAACTATTGCTAGATGGAGTGGATAAAAATGGCATACCAAATCTCTATATGAGCTTCTGGGAAAACAATATTAAGCTACATCAGAATACGGTATTGGATGGAAATTTGACTATCAATCAGGATTTAACAGTAAACGGTAGTGCTACTTTTCAATCTATTTCGTCTTCAGAATCTTGAATATCCACTACATTTAAACTCTGCCCTACAAATCACCGATGCGAATAACAATATCGTATGGAACTTCAAAGAAGATGGCAAGCTAGGCATAGGCATACCGAGCTCAGAGATGACAGGACCATACTGGCTCTGGGTCAAAAACGGTATCATGACCGAAAGACTCAAAGTAGCCGTAAAAAATACAGGTGACTGGAAAGATTATGTATTCGATAAAGGTTATAAACTACGAACACTCGATGAAGTAGAAGATTTTATTAAAATGAATAAACATCTACCAGAAATACCGAGTGCCGAAGAGGTCGTACGCGATGGTATCGATGTGCAGACCATGGATGCCAAATTGCTTCAAAAGATAGAAGAACTCACACTTTATGTGATAGAATTGAAAAAAGAAATCAATCAACTGAAAACTAAATGAAAATGAAAAAAAGTATTATTTTAGGTATACTAATAGGCACACTAATGGGATGTGCTAAAGAGGAAGAGAGTTCAATTGTGGGTAAGTGGTACTATGCCTCAAAAGATACTAAGATAGAGAAAGGTGCTGGCTGTGATTTGAAAGATACTACGTATACCTATACGAAATCCAATACAACTGTCATCTATGAGTTTAAGTCAGATAAAACATTTATTGTAACAGCAGCAGGATCCTCTTTTTCTGGTCAAGGTACTTATACGTTTTCCAATAATATTCTCACCATAAACACGGTAGGCAATTCTCCTCAAACTGCTGCGATACAGAACTTAAATGGCGATGGTTGGCGAATATTACAGAAAAATTATGTCTGGTGTCCTGCCAAAACAGCCTTCGACGAATTTATCAATTACAAAAAATATTAAAATGCCTAAGAAAATGATTTTACTTGTAAAACTTTTTAGCTTCTTAATGCTAGCCTGTACCAAACCCAGTAGTGCACCTACTCCATTAAATCCGAATATAGAGTATAGAGTGCTGGATACCTCCTTCAGTAAATATATTTTTGTCTATGATTTTGACTACAATGGAGTGGAAGAAATGACGATAACTGCGAGATTTAAACCAGACGATGGCAGTGGTTATGAAAGTGCTAGCGCCTCTATTTATGTACCAAATGGTTTTGTTCAGAATTTTGATATGATGGATACAGGGATACTATGCCGCACAGATACCCTGAGTTATGTAAAAAAACTCAACTTTGGAGATTCTATCTATTATAAAACTGGGAAATGGATAGCGGGTAAACCTCATGGAAGTGTTCTAAACTTGTTTATCTATGAAAAGTTTGAGCCTATGAACATTAACAAAAATTGTGGTTATTACAATGCTGGGGATTTATATTTACCCATTCGATTTTATGCAAAGTTTGACTATGGTGAAGGCTGGTACAATGCTTGGTTGCTAATTAATGCCTCTGCCACCAAATTAACTGTTAAATCTGTAGCATGGTACAAAACACCAGAAACACCTATTAAAGCAGGAGAAAAATAAGAAAAGTTATGAAATATTTTATTCTTGGTTTTTTGGCTTTTTTTATGCTTATAGTTATGAGCTGCGAAAAAAAGAAATATTGTATTTACGGTAGAATGGATCTTAGATCCGTATATGTATTAGCTCATCCAACCAAACAAAAAATAATGTTTGAACTAGATTACGATTATTCGAATCCAAAAAATGTTTTTTGGACTAATGAAAGTAAATTGAGATTGGATAGTTTAATTAGGCTAGAAGGCTATAGCATTGATACAGCTTTATCAGAAGGCGGTTTTGGTGAACGTCAAAAAATTAACGGTGGGTGTCAAGTGGAGATTTGTAATTATAACAAGACTATTTATGAATTTAATTATTGCGAGGAGCATGAAGAATAAATTACTGTTTTATAAGGTATTTTTTTTATGGTATATTCTACTAAATAGTATTGAATCTACAGCCCAGTTCAATCATGCTTCTGCGTTACAGAAATATTGGAATTATCGCTATGCTTTATTGGGAGACGATATTGACCCTAGTTTTCCTCAATGGGAGCCAGGGTTTCTGGAAGTTGGTTATGGGCAAGGACATTCTCTTCCTATGAGACAAAGATATCAACTTAGAAATGATAATACATATGCAGAAAATCTACCGTATGATTATGCTGATGTAAATGATTATTTGAACGTAACAAGAACAAGAATAGCAGATGTTGGAAGAAGATATGGCTGGCTTGAGTGGATAGACTGTCCTACGGATATGGGAGTCTACCTTTCGGTACTAGCTACAGAGTATGCGCTGATGACAAAAAACATAGATTATCAGACAATCAACAATACAACAGGACAGCCAGTGGGACCGCCTACCAGAGGAGCTAATTATAGAGAGCAGATGGATAGACTCATGCATGAGCTCAGCTGCGCTATGTATGCGGTAGATAGATTGGATGCTAATTCGGATGACTATTATGATATGCCTGGAGCCAATGGGAATGGTTTTTTTGTAAAGGATGATGTTCCATATACTTTTGCCCAAGATGGAAAATTCGGCAATGCACAGGTATTGGCCCCAGATTTTCTTACCAATACAAATTCTAGGTATCATAGAGGCCATAGTTTCTGGAACGTGAGTTCGGGTTTCGATGGATATAGAGTAGCTCCGCCATCTTCGAGTTCATGTGTTAGCGTAGGAGGTCAGCCAGACCCAGTCTTGAATAGAACTATTGGTGGCAATAGTGTAATAAAAAAAATTGATCCTATGTCTCAAGATCAATTGATAAAATTATTGTTTGGCTTAGTATTCGTTAGAAAGTATGTCACGGGCAGTGAACGAGATATGAGAAAGCCGCCTAATAATTCGCCATGGGCTTATGAGACGGCAGACAATATAAATCAGCGAGCAAAAGACTGGATTGATAGAACTCTGTGGAGGCTTGCAGCCGCTTGTTTTTCTATAAAACATGAGAGAGGTAATACACAAGTGTGTGCAGGAGGAAATGCAACTATGTATCAATCACCTCTGAAAGATATCTATAATATGTGGTCAGATGGCGAGAGTTTCCCTTCCTATGCTAATTGTTCTAATCATTATTATTCTGGTTTAGCATGGGTAGGCGCTAATGAGGGTTATGAAGGTTGGGCGACTGCGCCTGTGACTGGTGGAGTAGACCTACAGCAGATAGTTTCTTTTTGGCCAGGAGCTTTATTTGATTTTGTTTCTACTCAAGTGGTCAATCAGTTAAATGATTTTGACCACGAGATGTTTGCTTATCTAGGTTGTATGAATGACAATGGTTCATCCGTTTTTGCGGATGGGGATCTTACATCACTCGTTGGAAATAAGATAGACAAAGTTGCCTCTCCGAACAACCATGATTATGAAATCAATGCACTATTAGGAGATGCGAAGAATTTATTGCATGGTTCTGTAGCTAGTCCAGATAAGCATCTAGAAGATTTTATGAGTAGAAGCGATTTTTTATGTCATCATGAGATACGAAATTATAGATTTGGAGATACAAGAAAACCTCAGGATAGACGGTTTGCGAGGAATGGCCTATTTTATATGTTAGGCTATAATATTTATTCCCTACAACGTATAAACAGGTTTAATTTTTTAGATATGGCAGATAATACTATAGCTAAACTTCCTGATTTGATGAATAGAACGATTCAAGGCACTTTCCCTCGTGCAAAAGATATAGATATGATTAATTCCAATGGAGTTAAGAATAAAATATCGTATTGGTATGGAACAAATAATATTCCTGCGAACATTTATTCAGCGAATACAATGACTTTTAATAATTGTGTATTTCAGAATGGTTCAAGAGCTAGATTGATAGCCCCGCATATAGACCATATAGCTAGTCAGCAGAATGGAATGTTATCTATAGAGCTTGGGGCAGTAGTGGAAATAGTTGAGAATTCTAGAATGCCATGCACGGGCAATACAACCGTAATCGGCGGGAATGGTTTTGTCCCTACCACTACCACTATTTTGTCAGAAGCACCTCCTCAGGAAAATACAAGCAGTCTATATAAGTTAGCCGAAATAAAAGATGAAATAGTAGCAGAGAAATCGAGACTTGCTAGACTCTACCCTAATCCCACAGAAAATGATGCTACTATCAGACTAGTGAATTATGAAAAAACCACGGTTAATATTAAAATCTATAATTTGCTAGGTAGAGAGGTGATACAGTTCTCTAATATTGATATCACCGAGGATGAGCAGAATTATTACATGAATCTAGAGAAATTGAATACAGGTATCTATATAGTCAAAATAGAGCAAGGAGACTATAGTATGAGTCTGAAACTAGAGAAGAGATAGATTCTTCCTAACACGAAATCTTATCCACTCTCGTCTGATGTCTCCCCCCTTCGAAGCTAGCTTCTAGAAAGGCTTTGACTATTTCTATTGCTTCAGATTCAGAGATAAATCTGGCGGGTAGGCTGAGTATATTGGCATCATTGTGCTGGCGGGCGAGGCTAGCTAGTTCGGGCTTCCAAGCTATAGCTGCACGAATACCAGCGTGTTTATTCGCAGCTATGGAGATTCCATTTCCACTGCCGCAGATGAGAATTCCTAGTTCGGTTTCTTCGTCTTCTATACTTCTGGCTACGGCATGTGCGAAGTCTGGATAGTCCACACTGTCTGGGCTATAGCAGCCTTTGTCTAGCCAGTCTATTTCGTTAAAATTCGATTTTAAGAACTCTTTTAAAGAAAACCCTGCATGGTCACAACCGATAGCTAATTTCATAAAAGTTAGTATAAAGTTAAAAGTATAAAAGTAGAGTAATTGGAAATTAACTATTCAAAATAATCTTTAAAGTGGAAAAGACTCTTCACAAATGGCAATCAATAAGAATTCTTTTGTTAATTTACTTTTTTGGCTTGACCCAAAAAAGTAACAAAAAAAGTCAAGTCCTAACGTTACGAATTCTATAATTATCTTCCTCAAAGCGGAAAATTTTAATTGTCTCGTTCCTCGACTAAAATTTTCTGCGATTTTCAGTCGTAATTATAACGAATTCTTCACTATGGACTTTATTAGCCACCTCGTTGTTTACTTTTCTTGGCGATAATTATTGTATATCAAAATATACTTTCTTCCTTACGCAAACAATCTAAAAATGAGATACAGTCCAAAAGATAGGACCATAGTGACAGGCAAGGTCAAGACCCATGCCAAGGCAATGCTTTTTATAGTACCTTTTTGTAGATTTTTCACACCTCCGGTAGCTACCATAGATCCGGCTATGCCAGAAGATAGTACATGAGTAGTACTGACTGGTAATCCGAAATAGGTGCTTAACCCAATGGTAGAAGCAGCTACTAATTCACTCGCTGCGCCTTGACCGTAGGTGAGATGAGATTTTCCTATTTTTTCACCTATGGTGACTACAATCCTTTTCCAGCCTATCATAGTACCTATGCCCAGAGATAGCGCTACCATCATGAGAGCCCAGTCTGGCGCGAAATCTGTATAGGACTTCAATACATGTAGCTCATCTTTTAAGGCACTTCTATCCTTTGAATTCGGCAGTATTTCAGGATCTTTGACTATCTTATCGATTGTCTTAGCTATCGACTGAATTCGTTTCCTCTCTGTGAATCTAGCTTTCACTGTTGTATCTGCTTTGGAGGCGATATCAGCTTTTAACTCATTGAGAGTCTCTATGGTTTTATTGAACTCTTTTGTTAGTGGACTAGTCTCTTTATTGCGTTCTAATATGCTCGTGATATTATTTAAGTGTGCTTCGCACTTGCCATCTCCAAAGTTAGAATGCAGGGCGTATTGCATAGGCATAAAAGACATAAGTACTACCATCAAAAGTCCTAATCCTTTTTGGCCATCATTGCTACCATGGAAAAAGCTCACCGCACTGCAGGTTCCTATCAGTAGGGCACGAGTTTTAAGGGGTGGGGGCTCATTCGTCAGTTCTTGTTTGAAGAGTTCTTTTTGCTTCAGTACTCTGCGCATAACATAAACGAGCAAGATAGCCATAGTAAATCCAAATGTAGGTGATAACAATAATGAAGTACCTATGTCTCTTGCCTTGTCCCAGTTGACACCCGATCCACTGTGAATGAACTGAAATCCTAGGCCAGCACCTAGCAGAGAGCCTACTAAAGTGTGAGAACTAGAACATGGAATACCAAAATACCAGGTACCAAGATTCCATATAATAGCGCCAATAATGACTGCTAGTACGATACTTATATTTTCATTGGTAGATAGCTGCATCAATTCGCCGAGAGGCAATAGCTTGATAATACCAGCTGCTACGGTCATCTGAAATAATTTGACACTCACTATGGCGCCTAGAAAATTTAAACAACCAGACAATAACACCGCATGAAAAGGCTTCAAGGATTTGGTATAAATGACGGTGGCGACAGCATTCGCAGTATCATGAAACCCATTGATAAATTCGAAGAAACATATAGCGAGTAAACAAAATACAAACAATATGAGAAGGCTACCTTCCATAGAGGATAATGTGTTTAGAAAATCCATTTTAGTTCAATTTTTTACAAAGCTAAAATAGAACCTTCTATCTTAATGTTACCAAATAGTTAAGGGGGAGATATAATAATCTATTTATAAAGGATTTGATTTTCCTTGAGTAGCTCTAATCTTAGCTTCTCCTTTTTTATCTCCTTTTCTGCCTCTAATTTTTCCTTCGTATGGAAGCGATTCACCTCAATCTCTGATTCATCGATCTATTTAGTCTTATCTATTATATTGTCTTTTGCTTTTTGAATGTTCTTGTTTTCGGTTTTTATCATTTTTCTGCGCATCTTTAGACAGATTTTTAAGCTTAGTTTCAGCTTCTCTTAGTGCTTTAGATTGCATGATAATGCTATCTTCATGGAGAGCAAACATAGATAGTTTGTATACGTTCTGAACAAAGCTGCGAATGGAGGTCTTGTTCTCCTGGTTGGTAGAGTCTTTACCATTAAGAAAAAATCCAGTCCATCCTACGTTGCTGCCCTGCTGTTCTACAATAAAGTGAAGGAAGGTAGGAGTCTTTACCTCTTTTAGAAAGACAGATTTATAAACTATTTCATTACTCCCCTTGGGTATTTTAACTGATTCAGCAGATTGACTCTTAAGATATTTGCTCACAATTTTTTCTACTGAAGATACTGTCTGATGAGGGATTAGTAACTTATAGCAAATCCTTTCACCTATAGACATAAGCCTTTTTTCTTCTCTGATTTCAGGGTTCTGTGCTAGCAGAGATTGAAGGTAAAAAGCGAAGATAAAGCTAAACCAAAATTTCATAATTGGTTTAAGGCATTAATTGAACTTTTCTAATGTTTGATCTTGGTTTTCTGTTTCCTTGTTGTAAACGAATTTACTTTCTTTGTAGAAATATTTTAAACCCTCGTCTTCATATCGATGGTTGTCATCTATTTCATACCTCAAGTTATTTTTATCAAAGAGCTCATTTTTCACCCAATGTTTTTTGAGTCCAAAAAGAGATAAAAATAGAGTTGTGATATTGATACGGAAGTTCAATAGATATTGGTACCAGGTGTTTCTCTCAAAAAAACGGAAGTCAAATCGCTTGAAGGCATATACAAGCTGATCCCAGAATCCATTCGGATAGGCGTAAGGTAGGCCGAACATCTGCGGTTTAGGGAAATAAAATTTTAATGGCTGAAGACTCGGCAAAAAGCCTGTGCCAAATATCCAATCCCAAGCTGCTATTTTGGTACTATAGTTTTTATAGAATACCTCATGGTGATTAGCATGATGCCATTGGTGCATTTCAGGTCCGTTGATAAGGTATTGAAGTTTTCCTGTATTTACATTTATATTAGCATGTATCCACATTCCCCAGATAGCATCAAGCAGGGCTTTAGCCGGAATCATATATAAAGCAGTTTCTGTATTTAGCAAAAATATAATTGGTGCAAATTCGATCGTTTGATTGATTAAAATCTCGGAAAAATGAGATCGACTCCCGGCGAGAAAATCAACTTCTCTTACAGAATGATGTGCTTCGTGGGTGCGCCAGAGATATTTATTATTGTGCTGAAAGCGATGCATCCAGTACATGTAAAAATCATGGGTAATAAAAAATATAAACAGACAAAGCCAGAAATTCATGCCACTCATGGGTCCGAAATCTTGAAGTCCAAGATAATTTTTTGTTCCAAATAGAATCAAGGTAAAGATAACCTTTTCAAGTACTTTGCTTTGTAAAATAGTATACCAAACGAGGTCTAGCCAAAATCCTCTTCGAAAGAGTTTAACCTTCGATGTATAGGGGAAAAAGCGCTCCAATACAATCATAAGTATAGCCCACGCAGGAATGATAATGCCTATAATTTTTAGGTAATTACCGTAACCAATACTTTTAAAAACTTCTGGAACCATTCAAAAATTTATCTAAAACAAACAAAAATACCGACTTAGAAGCAGGTGAAGTCTAAAAAATAGTTAGATTTTGTAAAAGGCCTTATTTATACTCTACGAAGCCTCTTGAACCAGTGCAGTATAGAATAGGTTGACTTCTATCATAGTTTTTAAGATAAATCATAGCTGACTGATTATCGTCTGCATAGTTTACTTTTACTTCTTCGTTTTCATAATCACTGCCTCCTAGTGATTCTTTCATGAGCCAGGATTCGGGAGCTCTGAGTTCAATATGAAAGATAGAATCAGCCATGCGCTTTATTTCTATAGAGTCTGTGGAGCGAAAGAATGGCATAGAAGTGGTGTAGCGATAATTTATATCTTTGGAATGAAAGAAATACATCAAAGAGCTAAGACGATGTGTTTTTCGCAAAGAATAAAATCCTTTATATGAAAAGGGCAGATTTAGAATGTATGGAGATTTATCTAAATAATTGACATAGCTTTTTGTAAGTATATTCTCGGTAAAGTACTTGGATTCATTTATTTCTATTATTGATATTCTCAATATGATATAGTTCAGCGCCAGAAAAATAGAACAAAGCCCAACGGCTATTTTAATGTCCAGCTTGAATAAGAAATAGACAAATAAAAAGTAAAGAAACGGTGAAAAAAAGTATCCAAGCCTGTCATTGATATATAGAAAATGCCAATTAAAATACATATTAGAGATAGGCATGAAGAAAATAAGAAGAAATAATGCAATTAGAATAGGCAATTTATTAGCTCTGAGATCCGGTTTATAATAAGCAATGAGTCCGCTTATAAGACCAGATAAAACGCCTATGCATATCATTATTGTATTTCTATCTACATCATAAATTTTCTCTCTTATCGAAAAATTATACTTATGGATAAAGAGAATATATTTTGCCAAATATTGATAGAAAGTGTATCCTAAGCTGTAGATTCCATTAAAAGTAGTATGATCTTCGCCATAGTGTGGTATATAGCTGCCTTTTAAATATTTGGTAAGTCCGAAGTATATGAGATCGACAAAAAAGAAAGCAAAAACAAGAGATAACAATTCCCATTTATTTATTTTTGTCTCTTTGCGTAGTCTAAAGTAAAACATGAGTGCTAGAAAAGCTAATGGGAAAATAAGGATAATTTCATGCATGGTTAACATGGAAGCATAGGAGGCCATTAAAGCTATTTTTTGCACCCCATTTAGCTTCCCATTTCTTACAGCTATATAGCACAATGTATACATAATATATAAAATTGTAACTGCATAATGATAGGTAGCTAGCCACATTATATTTTCAACTAAGTATGCGCTGAGAAGAAAAAGTATAGAAGAAAAAAGTGAAATCCATCGACTATTTTTATTTTTATCGTTGGTTAGCATAACAAAGCAAAATCTATAAAAAAAGTAGGCTGCAGAAGAATGGAAAACTAGCATAAATAAATACCAAATGAGATTTGACTTTCCGATTAAGCTAAACATCAAATTAGAGAAGGCATCATGCAGAAAATATAAACTAGTCATGCCGTAGGAATTCAAAAAATCTGACCAGCCAGTTTTCTGAAAATTATTGAGAATACCTAGAGAGTCGTCTACCAATGCTGTACCTGAAGAATTCCAAAGCAAGGCGACACTGCAGATATAAAAAAAAGACAAACCCCATAAAGGTTTGTCTAATTTAATTATGAATTTTGAAATAAACGCAGTCATTTATTTCACTCTGCGCAACTTAGCCATAGGGCCGAGCTCGCTTTCATATACTTTTTTGATACCATCTCCTAGAGCAGTTTCGATATCACGAATATCACGCACTAATCTCATCATCCCTCCTGGCTCTACTGATGCCGCTTGGTCACTTCCCCACATACTTCTATCCAGGGTGAAATGCCTTTCAACAAAAGCAGTGCCTAGTGGAATCGTAGCCAAGGTAGTGCTCAAACCCGTCTCATGTCCAGAATAACCTATTGGGCACCTAGGATACATTTCTTGAAGTGTGTTGATCATTCTCAAATTTAATTCTTCTGGTTTACAAGGGTAGGTAGAAGTAGCGTGTGCTATAGCTAAATTATCTGTACCTATTGCAGCCACTGCTTTTTTCAGCTCTTCTATGGTACTCATACCTGTAGAAATAATAAGTGGCCTACCAGTATCTTTTTTCTTTTTCAATAGAGAAATATCGGTGAGTGATGCTGACGCCGCTTTGTATAGCATCGGATTGAACTTTTCTAAATAATCTACAGATTCCTCATCCCAGCAGCTAGCAAACCATACTACGCCTAGTTCTTTACAGTACTCATCAATGATTTTGTATTCCTCATCTCCGAATTCTACCTTATATCGGTAGTCAATATATTTCATTCTTCCCCATGGGGTCTCTCGCTCTATATCCCATTGATCTTTTGGAGTACATACTTCTGGGGTTCTTTTTTGAAATTTGACCGCATCACACCCGCACTCATGCGCTTTTTTGATTAACTCTTTGGCTATATTGATATCGCCATTATGATTTAGTCCTATTTCGGCTATGATGAAACATGGATTAGAACCTCCTATTTTTTTGCCGTTAGCTAGTGTTATCTCGCTCATGATTTAATTTTTATTTATGAACAAAGGTAAACTGATATGGTTAAGCAGATGCTAAGAATTTGTTAAATTATAGTTACATTGAATTGATGATATACTCGCAGAATTCTCTAAATGCTCCTTCTCCACCTTTTAGTTTACATTGATAATCTGCTATAGAGAGAATGTCTTTAAATGCATCGGCAGGACAGGCTTTTAGCCCAGCGCGTGTCATAGCGTCGAAGTCATTCATATCGTCTCCGATATAAGCTATTTGATTCCAGGTTAGATTATTTTCTTTGATAAATTCTTCTATCACTGCCAATTTATTCTTGACCCCGAGAAATACTTGATCAATCTTTAACTTTTCAGCACGGCGAGCTACCATTGGAGAGTTCTCACCAGTGATGATAGCTATCTGTATAGAAGTAAATTTTCGAAGTCTCTCCACACCCATACCGTCTCGGTAGCTAAACTTTTTGAGTTCTTCTCCTTCTGCCGAGTAATAGATACAGCAGTCTGTCCACACACCATCTATATCCGTAAAGAGCCACTTTATATTTTGAGATGTGAAATTTTGCATTGTCATTTTTTATTCTATACTAATTAGAGACAAATGTACATCATTAACTTCTCAATACTCCATACTAATGTCTAAAATCTAAATAGCTGTCCACCCACCATCTACTACTAAGTTAGCACCCGTCATATAGCTACTTGCATCGCTAGCTAGAAAGACAATTGCACCCATGTAGTCAGTAGGTTGAGCCATTCTATTCAGAGGAGTTTTAGCATTATAATTCTGTACGAAAAAATTGTCTTGACTATTCTCCACGCCACCGGGAGATAGCGTGTTGACTCTTACTCCTTTTTTACCCCAATAAGCCGCAAGAAATCTTGTAAAATTAATCACTGCACCTTTAGTTGCAGGATATGCAGCAGATTTATAAAATAATTGATTGCCGTCTTTATCTTTGTATATGCTCTGATCTGGACCTACCATGCCATAGGTAGAGGCTATATTGATAATACTTCCTTGACCATTTTTAGCCATCTCAGCTCCGAATACTTGACAGCAAAGAAATGTGCCAGTGATATTGGCCTCCAAAGATTGGCGAAACATTTTGACAGGATAGTTTTCGAACATACTTTGTTCTCCTGCCAAGGCAGGATTCTCAAACATGTCGTTGATTGCTGCGTTATTGACTAGAATATCAATTTTGCCATATTTCGCGAGTATAGATGTACGAGCATGCTTAATCTCCTCTTCATTAGTAATATCAAATTGAATAGCGGTATGTCTTTCGTGATGCGGTAAAGCTAACATAGCCTCTGTGCATCGCTCTATATTCAAGTCTGCTACAACCACATGGGCTCCCGCATCTGCTAGCGCTTTGCAGTGATTTTTGCCTATTAGTCCAGTAGCACCTGTGACGATGGCTACTTTGTTTTTTAATTCAAATAAATTCATAAAGCAAAATTATAAAAGCAGCGTTGGATAGCAAGATTAAAAACGTAACTTAACTTCGATTTAACCTTGAGCCAATTCACTTTTAACCCAATCGTAACCCTTTTTCTCTAGTTCTAAAGCTAATAATTTATCTCCTGTTTTTACAATTTTGCCATCATACATGATGTGCACGAAGTCAGGTACAATATAGTCGAGAAGTCTTTGATAATGGGTGATTACGAGAAATGCATTTTCGGAATTTCGCAATGAATTTACTCCATTAGCTACTATGCGAAGAGCGTCGATGTCGAGGCCCGAATCCGTTTCATCTAAGACGCATAATTTAGGTTCTAACATAGCCATTTGAAATATTTCATTTCTCTTTTTTTCACCACCTGAGAATCCTTCATTGATACTGCGGGTGAGAAACTCTTTATTGAGTTCTACTATTTTAGACTTTTCCTTCATCATTTCTAGAAAAGCTTTAGCTTCGATAGGGGGTTGCCCATGAGCCTTTCGCTTTTCATTGATAGCGGCCTTCATAAAATTGGTTGTCGATACGCCTGGTATTTCTACAGGGTACTGAAATGCAAGAAACATGCCCAAATGAGCGCGCTCTGCAGGATCCATTTCCGAGATTTCTTGACCTTCAAAGAGCATTTCGCCCTCTGTGATTTCATAACCATCTTTTCCAGCTAAGATAGAGGCAAATGTGCTCTTACCAGTACCATTGGGTCCCATGATGGCGTGCACTTCTCCTTTGTTTACCTTAATATTGAGGCCTTTGAGGATTTCCTTTTCTTCGATTCGTGCGTGGAGATTTTTTACTTCTAACATTTTATTTTTTATTTCTGTTGTTTAGTTTGCTCAGTTAATTAGGTATGTATAGCATAGGATAAATCTTTTTGATATCTTACAGTTTGTATCCTATTTTGGTATGTTTTTTTTCAGGTTCTTATATCAATATTATAAGACTTCAAATTTTATTCGAGGCTGTAAATTGCTATATTTGGTCTAAAAACATACTTTAAAACTTATTTATAGAAGTGTTTATCCCACACTATTCTCCAATGTAATCTCCAATAATTTTTGCGCTTCGACCGCAAATTCCATAGGCAATTCCTTAAATACTTCTTTACAAAATCCATTGACGATTAAGTGAACAGCTTCTTCGGCACCTATCCCGCGTTGATTACAATAAAATAATTGATCTTCGCCTATCTTAGACGTGGATGCCTCATGTTCTACTCTACCTGTTTGGTTTTTGATTTCTATGTAAGGAAATGTATGTGCTCCGCAGTCCCCGCCCATAAGCATTGAATCACATTGAGAGAAATTATATGAATTATCAGCATTGGGTTGTATCTGAACTAGCCCTCTATATGCGTTTTGACTCTTTCCAGCCGATATACCTTTAGATACAATTCGGCTGCGCGTATTCTTCCCTATATGGATCATCTTAGTGCCAGTATCCGCTTGCTGATAATTATTGGTCACTGCTACAGAATAAAACTCTCCAATCGAATAATCCCCTTTTAATATACAAGAAGGATATTTCCATGTGATGGCTGAGCCAGTTTCAACCTGTGTCCAGGATATTTTAGATTTATATCCTTGACAAATGCCACGTTTAGTCACGAAATTATATACCCCACCCTTCCCATTTTCGTCTCCAGGATACCAGTTTTGAACGGTAGAATATTTGATTTCTGCTCTATCATGCGCTACTAGTTCTACTACAGCTGCATGGAGTTGGTTTTCGTCACGTTGTGGAGCGGTACAGCCCTCTAAGTAGCTCACATAGCTATCATCATCTGCTATAATTAGTGTGCGCTCGAACTGGCCTGTATTCTCCGCATTGATACGGAAATAAGTAGAGAGTTCCATCGGGCATCGGACCCCTTTTGGAATATAGACAAATGATCCGTCACTAAATACGGCAGAATTCAAAGCAGAGTAAAAATTGTCTCTAGGCGGCACTACTGAGCCTATATATTGTTTGACTATATCCCCATGCTCTTGAATAGCTTCCGAAATCGAACAAAAAATTATCCCTTTTTTATTGAGCTCCTCTTTAAATGAAGTGAACACACTTTCGCTATCCATCACAAAATCCATGGCTACATTGCCGAGTTTGTTTTGCTCCATAGCACTGATCCCCAATTTATCCCAGGTTTTTCTTATTTCTGGGTCAATTTCGTCGAGCGAGTTTAATTTTGGCTTTTTCTTAGTAGCAGCATAGTAGATGATGCTTTGGAAATCTATTTTTGGAAATCCTAGTTTGGCCCAATCTGGTTCTGCCATTTTGAGCCACTGCTGATAGGCTTTCAATCGCCATTCCAGCATCCATTCTGGTTCATTTTTTTTGGCAGATATGAATCGAACGATGTCCTCACTCAATCCTATCTCAGCGTACTCTTGCTCTACATCGGTAGTGAAACCGTATTTATACTCCGTTTCAGAGGTTTTAACTAATAATATATCTTCTGACTGATTTTCCATAATTTTAAGCACTATAAATGCAGTGCAAATTTATACTATTTATACTGAGTCTAAAGAAAAACAATCCTAAGAAATTCTAATGAATAAAGGACTTGACGGTATTTAATTGAAAAAAATGTACTTTTAAATACTATTATGAATGAAAATAGTCATGTTTTTGTTTAATTACTAGATACTTTTTTGTTAGTTTTTGTACTTTTGTTTCATATAAAATAGATAAAAAGTAGCCAAATGAAGACCAAATATGTAGACTTAATAGAGCAAACTTATGAATGGCCTCAACCTGAATTCCAGGTAGAGGATAATGAGTTAAAATTCCATGATATCTATTTAATGGATATTGTAAAGAAATATGGTACGCCACTAAAACTTACCTATCTTCCTATCATCTCTAAGCAAATAGAAAAGGCTAAAATGTTTTTTAAAGTGGCGATGGCTAAGGCAAATTATGAAGCGGAATACCACTACTGCTATTGTACAAAAAGTTCTCACTTTTCTTTTGTATTAGAAGAAGCATTGAAGAATAATATTCATATCGAGACTTCGTCAGCTTATGATATCAATATAATAGAAAAGCTCGCTGAGAAAGGCCTGTTTCACAAGCATCAATACGTTATCTGCAATGGCTATAAGCTCCCACAGTATATTGAAAATATAGCTAGACTGATAGAGAATAAGTATGAGAATGTCATACCGATTATTGATAATTTCAATGAAGTAAATCATCTCACGGAAAAAATAACAAAGAAATTCAAAATAGGAATCAGAATTGCTTCTGAAGAGGCCCCAAAATTTGATTTTTATACTTCCCGATTAGGCATAGCATATAAGGATATTGTGCCTTTTTATAAGATTCAGATCAAAGGAAAGAAGAATGTGGAATTGAAAATGCTCCACTTTTTTATTAATACTGGCATTACAGATACCGCATATTATTGGTCAGAATTAGCTAAGTGTGTGCGAGTATACTGCGAACTAAAAAAGATTTGTTCTACCTTAGATTCGTTAAATATTGGAGGGGGTCTACCTATAAAAAACAGTCTAAATTATCAATTTGACTATGAGTATTTGATAGAAGAAATCATAGCTCAAATAAAGAGAACATGTGACGATTATGGAGTACAAGAGCCTAATATTTTCACAGAGTTTGGATCCTTTACAGTAGGAGAAAGTGGAGCCACTCTTTTTAAAATCATAGATCAGAAACCACAAAATGATCGTGAAAAATGGAATATGATAGACTCTAGTTTCATGACCACATTGCCAGATGCATGGGCCATCAATAAGCGCTTTATAATGTTGGCAGTGAATAATTGGGATAGAGAATATGAACGTGTTTTTTTAGGAGGACTGACCTGCGATAGCGATGATTTCTATAATTCGGAGGTGAATTCTAATGCAATTTATCTTCCTGTATTGGACGCTGAAGAGCCTCAGTACATCGGATTTTTTCATACGGGAGCTTATCAAGAAAGTATCGGGGGATTTGGAGGAACACAGCACTGCCTGACCCCAGCACCAAAGCATATTATCATATCAAAGAACGAAAACGGAGATATTAAAACTAAGCTATTCGCCAAAGAACAGGACTATAAGAGTATGTTGGAAATTTTGGGGTATTAAATAGGAGATTTGAGAATATAGATATGAGATATGATATTAGGGTAGCTGGTGTAAATGACTGTTCAGAAATTTTAAAATTAATCAAGGAATTAGCTGTTTTTGAGCGCCAACCTAGTGCCGTAATTTTATCAGAACTGGAACTAGAAGAAGCAGTATTCTGTGAAAGTCCTTGGGTTTATGTCTATGTAGCAGAAATGGATAGCAATGTAGTAGGTATGGCACTTTACTACTATGGCTTTTCTACATGGAAAGGTCGCAGCCTGCATTTAGAAGATTTAATAGTCAATGAAAATTATCGAAAATTAGGGATAGGTAAAGCGCTTATGAAACAGGTGCTTCAAATAGCCAAGACTGAAAAAGTAGAGCGTATGAGCTGGGAAGTGCTCGACTGGAATGAACCTGCTATTAAATTTTATGAATCTCTTGGTACAGTTTTTTACAAAGACTGGTGGCTGTGTAGATTGTTTCGAGAGGATTTGGAGAGGCTGCAGGTTTAACCTACTGCACAGGATCGAATCCACTCCCACCCCACGGGTGGCAGCGGAGGAGTCGTTTAGATGATAAGTAAAAAGCTTTAATAGGATTATATTTTTGAAAGCATTCGAGAGCGTATTGACTGCATGTGGGATAAAATCGGCAACGAGCTGGTATAGAAGGGCTTATTACCTTTTGATAAAACTTTATCAGCAGTAGGAAGGGTAGATTAATGTATTTTTGATTCATGATTTAGCGTTCTATTTTAGGCTGATATACTTTGAGTTTTTTACTCAGTTTTTCTAACACCGCCTTCACTTGAGCATCTATATCCTGAAAGCTTTTAGTATCTAATTTATTCTTCAATATAAAGAATAGGTTTAGGTAAAGTCCTAGTGCTTGCAATTCTTCTAAAATTGGCATTTTTTTCGTTCTATACATCTCACGCATCCATCGTTTATATAGATTACGGTCATGGGCTTTTTTGTAGAGCCGTTTAGAAACAGAAAAACCCGCTTGTAGCGGGTAATTCGATATTTTTACAAAAGCATATCTCAGCGAAATATCTTCTTCATGTATAGTTTTCCCCTCTTTAGAGAATAGATAATCTATACTTTTTAGGCTTTTCAGCCGTTCGTATGCTTTGAGTGTATTTTTCATTAGGCTCATTATCAGTTATTCAGCGAGCCCAGACCTAGTACTACTTAAGTCTTTTCTCGTCGCTAACGGTTAGCTTTTTTCTGCCTTTAGCTCTTCTCGCTTTCAATACCTTGTATCCACTTGGGCTACTATTTCTAGCTCTAAAACCCATTTTATTGGCTCTTTTTCTTCTCGATGGTTGGAATGTTCTTTTCATCTCTTAGTTGTTTAAAAAATTCTAGTCAATAGAATCTCTGTGTTTTTAAAAAGGAGTGCAAATGTAACTTAAAAATTTTAATTTCAATGGATAAATATGTAGTAGTCAGCCGTCAGTAGGTAGTGGTCAGAATTAAATCCCAGATATTCAGATATTTATTGAGTTAGTTAGTATAGGGTGAAATGATGGTTTATTGCCCTGTATAGCTTTCTGCACATGTGATTTCGACCATGGTGCCTACCATGCAGATACTGGCGATACTATCTACCTTCCTATAAGTGAACCGTATACGCTTGTTGTTAATTTTGATCTTAGGATAGGTAGCAAGATTTATAGGTTCGAGAACATGGCCGTCGTCTAGCCGAATATTAAATCCGCAGCCATCTAGTCCATTCATGTCGATCACAGTGCCAAATTTATAGTTTGGGCAGTCAGATGGGTCAGTGATTTTCTTCTGGCAGCTGAGTAGAAGTACTATGGTTAGAGTAAAAAATAGTTTGTTCAAGAAATAGATATTTACTTTCTAAAGACGCAAATGAATAGAGAATATTTTGTTTAGATTAAGCAAGAGTCATAAAACATAGAGCTAGAGCTTTTTAATGTGTAAGAGTGCAATTGTTTATACTTAAACTTCTTTATACTTTTCGCTTTTCACTTTCAACTAATTATAATTTCCTTCGTACTTTTGCAACCCTTTATGATAACCGTCCAGAATATTACCCTCCGATTCGGTGGAAGAACGCTTTTTGAGAATGTCACTTTTCTTATAAACAGAGAGGATAGAATAGGTCTGACTGGTAAGAACGGAGCAGGTAAGTCTACTCTATTGAAAATACTATCTGGGCATACTAAAGGAGAGTCAGGCTCTTTAGCTATGCCTAAAGATTGTAGAATAGCCATATTGACTCAAGATATCGAGCGAAAAGTAAAAGGTACCGTGGTAGATGAAGCGAGAACAGCCTTTAAAGAAATATTGGAAATTCAAGTTAAGTTGAAAGATATAATGCATCAACTCGAAACCCGAACGGACTATGAGAGCGATGCTTACATGAAACTTATTGAAGATATGGGTGATTTGCAGAATCACCATAATATTCTGGATAGTGAGAATATAGAAGAAGAGATAGAGCGCATTCTGAAAGGACTGGGATTCGAACGAAAAGACTTTAGTAAGCAGATGAGTGAGCTTAGCGGTGGCTGGCAGATGCGTGTAGAGCTGGCAAAAATTCTTTTACAGAAACCAGACTTGATTCTTCTCGATGAGCCGACCAACCACCTAGATATAGAGAGTATTCTATGGCTAGAGAGTTACCTTCAGGAGTATGATGGAGCCGTTATTCTTGTATCGCATGATAGAGCGTTTCTTGATGCTATAACTAACCGCACCATAGAGGTAACCCTAGGTAAAATTGAAGATTATAGAGCACCTTATTCAAAATATCTTGAATTGAGAAAAGAGCGAAGAGTTCAGGTAGAGAACGCGTATAAGAATCAGCAGGAACAGATAAAGCAAATAGAGCGCAATATAGATAGATTTCGAGCGCAGGCGACTAAGGCGAGTTTCGCACAGTCACTCATCAAGCAGCTCGATCGCATGGAGCGGATAGAGCTAGAAGATGAAGATAATTCTAAGTTGAACATTAAATTTCCGAAGGCGCATCCATCGGGAAAGCTGATATGCGAGGTAAAGAATGTATCTAAGAATTATGGTCAGCAGCAGGTAATCGATGGTTTTAGTTTCAAGGTAGAACGAGAAGACAGAATTGCTTTTGTCGGCAAAAATGGTATGGGAAAATCGACCTTAGCCAAAATTCTAGCAAATGATATAGACAACTACGATGGAGTCGTAGAGTGGGGGCACAATGTCACTAAAGGTTATTTCGCGCAAAACCAGGAGGCCGAATTGAACAATAGTAAAACGGTATTTGAAACGATAGATGAGGAGGCGGTGGGCGATATGCGCCCAGCAGTGAGATCTCTGCTTGGAGCATTTCTATTTAGTGGTCAAGACGTAGACAAGAAGGTGAGTGTATTGTCAGGGGGTGAGCGAGGGCGATTAGCTATGTGTAAGCTGATGCTGACAGCTAATAATTTTCTTATTCTCGATGAGCCTACCAACCACTTGGACATTAAATCCAAAGAAGTATTGAAGCTGGCACTACAAAACTATGAAGGCACATTTATTATTGTATCCCATGACAGAGAGTTTCTGCAAGGTTTGACTAATAAGACTTATGAGTTTACCAACCATGGTATCAAAGAATTTTTAGGAACAGTGGATGAATTCCTGGAGAAGAAAAAAGTGGATGGATTTAGACAATTCGAGCAAGATAAGAATGCAACATGCAGTGAGCAAAAGTCAATAGTCATTGAAAAAGCAGTGGAGAAGCCCAAGCTAGATTCAAAAGCCGATAATAAGTTAAAAGAGATAGAGAAGAAAATAGAAAAACTAGAAGCCGAAATAAAGAAGTGGGAAGTAAAAATGGCGACCGAAGATTTCATTGAAAAAGCAAAAGCCGATCCAAGTTTATATGAATTATATGACAAACTAAAAAGTGAACTAACTGCTGCTATGACGGAGTGGGGGATTTTGATATAAGACAGTATGACCAAATTTAAATTCAATATAATGCTGCTCACACAGCTGCCCATAGCCTGGATAGCGGGATTGAAACTATTTTCATATTCTGAGGAAGCTTGTTCTATATCTGTCAAACTAGGCTTTCTAAACAAGAATCCGTTTAAGTCTATGTTCTGGGCAGTGCAGGGTATGGCAGCAGAACTCTCGACAGGGCTATTGTGTATCGATAATATCAAGAAATCAAAACACCATGTTTCTATGCTCGTCGTAGAACAAAAAGCTCAATTTTTCAAAAAAGCAAAAGGTAAAATAATATTTTCCTGTAAGCAAGGAATGGACATCAAAGACATTATTCAAAAAGCGATAGCTACTAAAGAGTCACAAACCATAACTCTCAAAAGCGATGGTATAGACGAAGCCGGTGATAAGGTTTCTAGCTTTGAGTTTGTTTGGAGTTTTAAGTTGAAATAAACTAATTCACCTTCTATCCTCTATCTCACTGTACTGATATAGATGACCTTTATTCCATACGGTCATTGTATTGGGGGTCAGATCCCAATAGACGACACATTGATTTTGTAGGTGCCACTCACCCTGCACCACACCTTTTGAAATTTGAACCTTCACGCCATTATATACGCCCCAGAGCGCGCGATACATGTCTTCATAGACTAATATATCGTCCCAAATTTCATATTTGATTGGTGCATAGTTCTCTAATTGCCAAGCTTTACCCTTATAGAAGAGGTAGAAATTATTGGCATTATCTGTATAGGCTAGCAGATTTCGTTTTTGAAGCTTAGTTTTAGGGGCAGTAGAAAGTAGAGTATGTTTTTTTCCTTGATGATAAGCGCTCCACTCATCAACATTGTTCAGATAAGTAAGAAAATCATTGGAAACCTCATATCGATCTATGTGGTAGGACTCAAGTTCTATCTTTTCTCCTCGGTCAAATACCATAAAATTATCAATATTATCATGATAGGCTATAATGTTCCTTCCCATTTTAAAATTATTGGGAGTTATATTTTCTAAATCATAAATCGCATTATGGTAGAAGACTTTAAATTTATAATCTAGCGTGTGAAAAGCCACCATATTGTCGCTTACTTGAAATCGACTCGTATCGGAAAACTCCATCAATTGAAAAATGGTGTCATAAACATAAACTTTAAGCCGGCCATAATTATCGATATAACCTAAAATACTGTCTCCTAGCTTGAAATCTCCTTGAGTAAAGGTTTCTACCTTTTTAGATTGTTTTCCATTAAATACACCTAACTGTAATCCTTGGGTGTAGGCCATTAGGAAATTCGTAACCTTAAGCCGGTCAGGGGGTATGGGAAATATAGTATATTTCTTATGATCTACTATCAGTTTGAAATTCCCATTTCTATCTATGTAAGTTACATAATTAAAACTAGGGTAAAATTGTTGAATAGGTATGATTTCTTGTTGAGAAATACTGCCATTCATATATGTAAAGAAAAATTTTCTATCATCAAAAATTCCTGCGGCACCTTGGGAGTATAAGTCAAAGGATAATAGAGAAAAAAAAAATAGAAGTTTCTTTATCATATTACAAATTTAGATTTGTTTTTTCAGAAAGGTTTCAAAAAAAAGAGGCTCTACCCTCTCAAAAGCAGAACCTCCTCTTTCTAAAAAACCTAAAACAAAAACTAAATTATTGCACTAACTTAATTTGAGAGTATAACGCAGGAGTTTTAGTTTTAGTATGTTAATTTATGATATTCTTTTTCTAAGAAATCGAATTTGTCCTCTATGATGTATTTCTTCCTCAACAACATGAAACCATTTGAAATAGTTATTCGCTTTTTTATCATCCCAAAAATTAGATTCTTCATATAACCAAGTATCTTTTAGCTTCAAAAAATCTTCTAGGGTTTTCTTTCTCACCTCTGCCAGATGTTCTATATAAAATTCAAGTGGATTGCCTTTTATCTTCTCTCTTCCAAGATCGCCCAACTCCACTGCAGGTCTCCAACAATCAAGTTCAACTTCCGTTAACTCTCTTTTTTCTACTATAATTTTGTGAAACTCAAATTCAACGGAAGCTATATGCAATAATAACATTCCGATCGTATTCGCCTTATCATCTAGGAGAAAATCTAAATCAGAAACGGATAATCCCTTAACCGCATCAAACGTGGTAATGCGAGCATAATTCATCAATGAAATCAAATGTCCTATTTGACTAGGATATCCATCAATTTCTTTAATTTTAAAAAGATGGTCTAGCTCTAAAAGCTCTGGAGTGTGCATGTCTTTGAACTTTATTCGTCCTTACCTATCTTGCTATTTTTTCTACCATAAAGATAGTAAATAACCATACCGATAGTAAGCCATATAGCAAGTCTCAGCCAGTTTGTCCAATCTAGTCCTGACATCATAAGCCCACAAGAAATTATCCCCATGATAGGCACAAAAGGCATTAGTGGAGTTCTAAATCCACGTGGCAACTCTGGATTGGTCTTGCGAAGAACAATAACCCCAATACAAACTAAAATGAAGGCAAAAAGAGTGCCAATACTAGTCATCTCGCCTACAATATCTATAGGAATTAATGCCGCAATAGCTCCTACAAATACTAATAGAATAAGATTAGCTTTATATGGGGTCTTAAATTTGGGGTGTACGTCAGAAAATATTTTTGGCAGCAAACCATCTTTACCCATGGAGTAGAATACCCTTGATTGGCCCATAAGCATTACCAATATTACCGAACTAAATCCAGCTAATATGGCGACAGTGACAGCTTTCGCCAACCAACTATACCCAATCATATATTTTTGAATAGCAAATGCTATGGAAGCTTCTTTTCCATTGGTTCTAAAGTCATCTACTGTAGCTACGCCTGTCAATACATGGGAGAAAAGCACATAAAGTATAGTACAAATAAGAAGAGAGCCTAAGATTCCAATAGGCATCGATTTCGCGGGATTTTTAGCCTCTTGAGCAGCGGTAGATACCGCATCAAAACCGATGAATGCAAAGAATACAACTCCTGCTGCACTGATTATACCCCAGAATCCACCAAAATCGCTCTTGGCTCCATGCGTATTTATATAGGTAGTAACTTCTGGAATATATGGCGTGTGATTGGCTGGATTCATAAATCCCCATCCAATTCCAATAATCAAGATGACAATTGCTACCTTGGCTATGACTATTATTCCATTTATAAAGGCAGACTCTTCTGTACCTTTAATCAAGACGAGGGAAAGTATACTTACTATAAAGAAAGCTGGTAGATTCATAATACCTTGGTATGTTACCATATGACTGCTAATAGAAGGGGTTAAATTGGTAGCAATATCCTTTGGTAAAATCAATGAACCATTTCCTTGTAGATTAACCACCATTTCTTTAGTTAAAATATTTTCTAGCTGACTAATATCCATTCCTGGAACGTAGTTTAATATATTGATACTTTCCATTGGAGAGTGGCACCATGCATAAGGTATAGGATTCATTGCCATCACATGGACTAGAAAGTTATTGAAGTATTCACTCCACGCTATACCTACCGTAGCAGCTCCTACGGCGTATTCTAACACCAAATCCCAACCAATAATCCATGCCAATATTTCTCCCATAGTAGCATAGGTATATGTATAGGCACTACCTGCTATAGGAATGGAACTAGATAACTCAGCATAACATAATCCTGCAAATGCACAACCTAAGGCAGCTAGAATAAAGGCTATGGAAACAGAGGGACCGGCATGCTCTGCCGCGGCACGCGCGGTATTGACAAATAAGCCTGCTCCAATTATGGCTCCAATACCTAGCATAACTAGTGAAGGAGCTGTAAGTGTTCTTTTCAACGTATCATGGCCTTCTGATTTAGCTTGCTCTATGAGTTCTCCTATTGGTTTGACTCTTTCGAATATTCTTTTCATTTATTTCAATGGTTTTAGGTTAGACAAATATATGGTTAAATCTCTTTTTACTTCGGGAGCTAGAATATATAGTCCTAATATATTAGGGAAAGCCATAGCTAAAATCATCATATCGGAAAACTCCATGACATTAGCCAGACTAGCACTACTTCCTATTACCACGAATGACAAATATATAAGGTTATAGGTCAACTTCATTTCTTTTGTTTCACCAAATAGAAAAGTCCATGCTTTCAATCCATAATATGACCATGAAATCATGGTAGAATAAGCGAAGAATAGAATAGAAATTGTCAAGACATATTTGAACCAAGGCAGCACAGAAGAAAATGCAGCAGAGGTCAATTGGGAGCCGGTAAGTGAGGCATCAGCAGTATCAAAACCAGTGAAAATAATAATCAAGGCCGTCATAGTACAAATTACTACTGTATCAATAAATGGCTCTAATAGACTCACTATTCCTTCAGTTAAGGGTTCGTTCGTCTTGACAGCCGAGTGGGCTATAGCTGCTGAGCCTACCCCTGCCTCGTTGGAAAAAGCTGCGCGTTGAAATCCGATAGCTATTGCCCCAGCAGCACCTCCGAAAAGAGCTTTGACATTAAAAGCCCCTGCTATAATTTTCACGAAAGCATCATCTATTTGAAATATATTTTTTCCAATAATTATTAATCCAAACACAAGATAAATAGTAACCATCAATGGAACTAATTTATCCGTAACATTCGCTATTTTTTTAATGCCTCCAATTATAACTATACCTACGAAAATAGCAAGTAAAACTCCAAAAGCAAAACCATGATTAGCAAACTCTGGAAATACATCAGACAATTGGGCATAGGATTGGTTAGCTTGAAACATATTACCACCGCCAATTGAACCACCAACGCATAGTATAGCAAAAACAATAGCAAGAAATTTACCTAATTTAGGCTTATTTTGATTAGCCAAACCCTGAGATAAATAATACATTGGTCCTCCAGAAACTTCCCCTTTCGAGTCTATATGTCTATATTTCACACCGAGGGTGCATTCTACAAATTTTGATGTCATGCCGAGAAGTCCAGCCACAATCATCCAAAAGGTAGCTCCAGCGCCTCCTAATGAAATTGCCACAGCCACCCCAGAAATATTGCCTAGACCTACCGTACCAGATAAGGCTGTGACCAAGGCTTGAAAATGGCTGACCTCGCCTTTAGATTCCTTTTTATCATATTTCCCTCTGGTAATTTCAATAGCTAGTTTGAAAAGTCGAATATTTATAAATTTAAAATAGAGGGTGAAAAAAATAGCACCTAATATTAACCATAAAACGACGATTTTAATATCAAAGCCATAACTAGTAAAAGGCTTGTAAAAAATGACATTACTGAGGGCTGCTACTACAGGCTGAATTGTTTTATCTATTTTTTGCTCTATAGAGTCCATAGCCGAAAGTGAGCTAGGTATTATGAGCAGCAGTGGTAAGAGTCTTTTTATCCAGTTCACAAAATTTGATTTAATTAGGAAGGTATTAGTATAAACAAATATACAAGCATAGCTTTAATTTAAATTTATTTTTTTTAAACGCATATAGCTTTATAATTTAATAAGTTTGCATATCTAAAAATTCACATATGACTATTCAGAAGCTTTTTATCATCATAGGAATTTTATCTTTAGCTCTTTCATATTATAGATATTATATGAAGAAGAGCACTGGATTATTTTTAAATTTCTGTCAATATTTTTTAGGACTTTTGTTTATTTTCTCTGGTTTTGTCAAAGCTATAGACCCTTTAGGCACTTCATATAAAATGCATGAGTATTTTGAAAGTTTTGCTAGGGATGGGCTGGCTGCTATGTGGGATGGGTTGGCTCATTTTAGTGTATCTATATCTATTGTTATGATTGTGTCAGAAATTGTTTTAGGCTTTGCCATTATTTTAGGATACAGAATGCGATGGGCTGCTATTGGACTCTTAGCTATCAATCTATTTTTCTTATATCTCACTGGCTATTCATATCTATCTGGATATTGCCTAACAAAACAGGCCATTCTAGTGCCAGCCGTTTTATTAGCTATACTATTTCTATCAGCTTTTGTTCAAGATCATAAGAAGAGATACAAGGGGTTAATATTAATTTCACTAATTGTTTTCCTTTATTTCCTTTATTGTAAAATGGGAGGGGCCTGCGCCACATGTGCTTTTGATAAAACTAAAATGAAGGTAACTGACTGTGGTTGCTTTGGAGATTTTATGAAATTGAAGCCTTGGGAGACCTTCTATAAAGATATATTTTTGACAATAATGTCACTTTATGTAGTAGCATGTTCTCATAAATTGACTAACGTCTTGGCCGAGAAAAGAGCGGGCTTACTTTCATTGATATCAATAGCTATATCTACCTTATTCTGTCTATATGGCACATACTGGGGTGAGCCTGTTGTAGATTTTAGGCACTATGCCGTAGGAAACGATATCAACGAGAAGATGAAGGAAATTAGACCACGGAAAGCAGAATACGGATTTCTCTATAAAAATAACTCTACAGACGAGCAAAAAGAGTTTGGAATGAATAACTTGCCTGATGCTAAGTTGTGGACCTTTGTAGATAGAAAGGAAACAGTCATAGACGAAGGAGAACCTGCGCCTATTAATAATTTGCGTTTTGAAGATTTGGAGCACAATGATGTATCTTATAATATTCTCAATGAAGATGCAGTATCTTATTGGGTAGTTTGTTATGATGTCAGTAAAACCAATATGAAGGCATTTAATGAAAAGGTGATTCCTTTCGCTAAAGAGATGCGAAAAAAAGGTGTGAATATATACTGTATGGTAGGGACTTCTACCCCAGAGTTTGACAAAAAAGCAGGCGAGTATATGGATATAGTTCGCGCCGATGGTACGCCGCTGAAAACCATGATTCGCTCTAATCCTGGTATTTTGAAAGTAAAGAAAGGAGTGGTTATAGAGAAATCACATCACCGTTCTTTTTAGTGAAAAAGATTAAATTATTAAATTTGTTGGCGAATAACCTGTCTGACGACAAGGCGGGTAGCAACAAAGTGCGAACTCTAACTTATAATTTATCACTTAAACTATTAACTAAAAATTGGGTACACACAGAGACTATACAGAGACCGAAGAAAAATTAAATTTTGGCTCGCATATGATAGGCTTGTTATTCTATCTTATAGCTTGTCCTTACTTAATTTATCAGGCAACTATGCAAGTAAATCAAGTAAGTATTTCAGGGTTAATTATTTATTGTATCGGGCTCATCGCAGTTTTTTCTACTTCTTCACTTTATCATTTTACTAAAGATAATGAGTTGAAGATAAAGTATAGAACTTTAGACCATATGGCAATTTTCCTGCTCATCGGCGGCACATACACCCCCGTAGTTAATGCCTATATAACCAATCCGCTTGGCACTATTTTTCTTATTATTTTATGGTCTATCTTGATAGCAGGAATCGTGATGAAATTTTTCTTTATGGGAAGATTTAAGACCTTTTCTATTGTGCTCTATGTTTTTCTGGGCTGCATGGTCTTATTTATCATTAAGCCCATATTAGATAATATGCCTCACCATGTATTCACTTATATATTATTAGGTGGTATTACATATCTAGGGGGTGTCATTTTTTATATCAATAAAAAAAGAGAATATACACATACCTTATGGCATATCTTCGTTTTAGCTGCTAGTATATTTCATTTTATAGCAGTTTATAGGATCGCTGTAAGTAGTTGAAAGTTTATTCGCTCACATTCTAAAAAAGCAGCGAGCTAGAAAATCTAGTATGCTAAGCTATACTAGAAATCACTTTTAAACTATGGGGACTCCAATCAATTTCACTTATCTTAGCTCATAAATTGCCAACAATTTCATGTCATTTCAAATAGAGAATATTGAAGGAGAACTCATAAGGCTCATCGCTGACCAATCCTCTCTGCCGAGCTTTGAGCGGTTTGTAGGTCATGCGTTCATAAAGTCTGGTGTAGAGTCGTATAGGCTCGCATGGCTAGATGAGAAGAGAAATGAAACCGTATGGCTAGAACACAACTATAGCTATTTATTTGAAACTAAGACAGAAGTCATAAACTATGAAAAATATGGTATACTCGTCATATATTATAACGGCAATACTCTAGCTCCGCAAATTCAGATATCCATGCAGGTTGCCATTATTCATGTCTATCTGACTACTGCTTATCGTACCAAAAATGACCGACGTTATATGCGCCAAGATCTAGAGCTGGCGGCCAAAATGCAACAGATGCTCGTACCAAAAAATTTATATTGCAATAAATCTTTTTGTGCCACAGGATTATATATACCTAACTATAAAGTGGGTGGAGATTTCTATGATGTCATTCCTATTAATGACAATAAAGTAGGCTTCTGCATAGGTGATATATCTGGCAAGGGTATCAATGCCGCTATTCTTATGGCGCACTTTATTGGATTCATTCGGTCTACTCTGCTTCAGAATATAAAATTGGAAGAGTCTATCAGGATAATAAATGCTAAGATGTATGAACTGACCGAAGGAGAAAAATTCATTACTTTATTTCTAGGAATTTATAATATACAAGACAGACGATTAGTGTATATTAATTCTGGTCATTTGCCTATACCTATCTATGATACCAATGGGATAGAATGGCTAGAGACGGGAACTACTATTCTAGGTATGTTTGCAGAGCTGCCATTTCTAGAACTGGGCAAAGTCAAAATCGAAGGTAAAAAACAACTTCTACTCTACACGGATGGATTACTAAACATGACCATAGACCATATGCCTTTTCTCTCTACCCAAGAATTAGATTATATCATCCACCATGAATGTCTCGGAAAACCTACGCATGATATCACTGACTATTTTCGTGAAAAAGTACAGGGCATCAATGTAGCAGAAGAGTTGAAAGATGATATTAGTGTTTTAGCTGTAGAGTTGGAGTGATTAGTCTCGATAGCTATCGGGATTTTTAGACCTCTTGCATGTAATACAAGAGCTCACCCCTGCCCGCCGGCAGACACGGGTTTCCCGCACTTGTGGGATTATCCTTCACAGTAAATTACTCAAACGATATCAACGTTCTTCATTCTAATCACTCAACACAGGATAATAGGTTTTATTATAATTTATTATCTTTGCCAATCATTGTGGGATTAGCCCCGATGACTGTCGGGATTGGTAGAGCGCTTGCATGGCATGCAAGAAGTCACCCCTGACCAATAGTAGACAGGGGTTCGAATAGCCTCGGAATGCTAAAAAGTGAACGAAAATAAATAATAAAGGGGGGATTAGCTCAGTTGGTAGAGCGCTTGCATGGCATGCAAGAGGTCATCGGTTCGAATCCGTTATCCTCCACGCTAAATAAGTTGGTCAACCCTGCCTGTGCGCAGAAAGGGGTTTCCCGCACGTGTGGAATTATCCCCCACTAATTATGATTAGTTTTTCATTTTAAATAAATAGTATCTGACTAGTATTCCTCTTGAAATCCAATCTATATCAACTAGCTTTTCTACTCGAAATGGCTATAGTGTGGTATTGAAGGAAATTGGAGGATCTAGAAAATTGCAGATTATTGTGGGTGGTGCAGAGGCTCAGGCTATGGCTATTTCTTCAGAAAAGATTATCACCTCTCGACCATTGACTCATCATTTTATTCAGATGATTCTCAATGATTTTGAAATCGGACTCAAGCATATTATCATTTATAAATATGAGGATGGGATCTATTATGCCCATGCAGTGTTAGAAGATCATTTTGGTCATGTGAAATATATTGACTGCAGGCCATCCGATGCTATTTGTCTAGCATTGAAAATGGATAAGCCGATACTAGCCGCAGAGGCTGTCTTTGAAGAAATTCAACAAAATTATGTAGATAAAGTAGATGTCAATTCTAACTTGGAATCTAATCAAGAACTTTCGAACGTTGAAACTAGCCAACTCAAAAAAATGATGAAGAAAGCGATCGAAAATGAGGACTATGAGCTGGCAGCTAGTATTCAGGCGGAGTTAAATAAGCGTTTATCATAGAGTTAAAATTGCGGGACTAATTTTAAATCTATTTTGAACTTTTAAGTCACAATTTCATTTTATACTTATCTTAGCCAAATAAAATTAAACAATATGAGTATAAAGTTACGCCTAACTATAATGAATTTTTTGCAATTTTTCGTTTGGGGGGCATGGCTACTTTCTATTGGTACATACTGTATGAATACCAAGGGATGGACTGGCGCACAGTTTGGAGTTATTTTCTCGACAATGGGTTTAGCATCTTTATTTATGCCTACACTTATGGGAATAGTTGCCGATAAATGGCTTAATGCTGAAAAATTATACGGAATTCTACACATTTTATATGGAATCGTTTTATTGTTTGTACCCAGAGCTGACACTCCTAATAGTTTATTCTACATAGTTTTTCTTGCTATGATATTCTATATGCCTACCATAGCCTTGGCTTATTCTATATCTTATACAGGATTGAGAAATGCTAATTTTGATGTCTTGTCGAATTTTCCTAAAATTAGAACTTGGGGTACGATAGGTTTCTTTATCGCTATGTGGTTAACCAATTTGACAAATAGTAATGCGAATGCAAATCAATTTTACATTGCTGCTATTTCTGCCTTAGCGTTGGGCATATATTCTTTCTCCCTTCCTAAATGCCCGCCAGATAGAACATCCGATTCTAATTCTAGCTTTGCTCAAAAATTAGGATTAAGTGCTTTTAATTTGTTTAAGGACTATAAAATGGCAGTCTTTTTTATCTTTTCTTTCCTAATAGGTTGTTCTTTGCAGTTATCTAACATGTATGCAGATAGCTTTCTTATGGATTTCGGAGCAGTAGATATATATAAGGATAGTTTTGTTGTTAAAAACTCTTTGTTTGTCGTTTCCTTGTCTCAAATTTTTGAATCCATTTTCTTAATCACCATACCTTTCTTTTTGAGAAAATTTGGAATAAAAAAAGTGATCATTTTTAGCATGTTGGCTTGGGTTTTGAGATTTTGGTTGTTTTCTATCGGCAATCCTGGTGGAGGTTTTATGTTTATATTTCTTTCTTGTGTTGTATATGGATTGGCTTTTGATTTTTTCAATGTTTCAGGCTCCTTATTTATAGAAAGAAATACTGACCAAAAAATTAGATCATCTGCACAAGGACTTTTTATGCTAATGACAAATGGAATTGGTGCAGTTCTGGGCAGTGTAGTTAGCGGTTGGGCTATAGATAAATTCTTCACCATAGAAGGAGTCAAGCAATGGTCAAGTATATGGTTTGCTTTTGGTATTTATCCTTTAGCGCTGGCTATCCTCTTCTTCTTTCTTTTTAAACACGAACATAAGCCAGAGGATTTTAAAAATGTGAAACATTAGACAGCCAATTAAGAATTAATAATTAAAAATTAGGAATGAAAGTTAAAAATGTAATGACTAGAACGATAAGTGGAATACTAGTTTTATTTTTTGTGCTGAATCTCTCTTCCTGCTATTTCTTCAAGGCGATGAAGTATAAAAAATATCCTCTGGAAAAATTAGATGAATTCGCTGCTGTGCGTTTTCATCCTTCTGAGCAGCCATTTCGATTCAAGCAGAGCAGTCTGTCTCCAGCTCTAAAAAATGAACTGGATAGTTTGCTAATAGGTTCTAATCGGTATGCCATGCTCGTCATTCGGAATGATAGTATTCTTTACGAATTTTATAATTATAAGATAGCGGATACTACCTTACTTCCTTCTTTCTCCGTGGCTAAGTCTTATGTCAGCACCATGATTGCTATGGCCCTCGAGGAAGGTAAGATAAAAAGTCTGAATGATCCTATCAGCAATTATCTGCCAGAGTTATTGAAGCGGGATAGTCGATTTTCGAATATCACCATACAACATGTGCTCGATATGAGAAGTGGTATCAAGAGTTCAGAGAATTATTTTAATCCGATGAGCGATGTATTACGTCTCGGTTTCGGAAAAAACGTCAACGGAAAATCTTTGCGAATTTCTATAGAAAAAGAACCGAACCAATTTTTTGAATACAAGAGTATCAATACGCAGCTGCTGGGGATGATTGTCGAACGCTCTACTGGCATGAAATTGCAAGATTATTTTGTAGAGAAAATTCAAAAGCCATTGCAGTTTGAGCATCCTAGTACGTGGATCTATGATGATGCAAAACATAAGACGCTGCGAGCATTCTGCTGTATGAATCTGACAGCAAGAGATTATGCAAAATTTGGTAGGCTGATATTGAATAAAGGAAACTGGCAAGGTAAGCAGTTAGTGAATGAAAAATGGGTGGAGACCATTTTAAGCCTTGAGAACAGAAAGGCTACAGATGGGTATAAAAACCAATGGTGGAGCAATATCAGCCACAAGATATTTAATGATAGTATCGGTATGCAAAAATTTGTACTTAATAATCCTGCTGTATATGATATTGATAAGATATCTATGGCAAATGTTTTAATAAATTATAAATTTTCCAAACCGTATGATAAGATTGAAAATGAAAAGAAATCATGGCTAGTTTCTTATTACAAAGATGGAATCCATGCCCAGGGTCTTATAGGCCAGTACATATACATTTCACCTAAAAAAAATAGCATAGTCGTCATCCTTTCTAATACGCTCAATCCAGATTTGCCTCTAAAAAATGGAGGCTTGGGTAGAATTGAAAAACTCCTTGAATCAGAATAATGATTATAAAAGAAATAATCGATCTTTTAGAACATTGGGCTCCATTGGCTTATCAAGAGTCCTATGACAATGTAGGATTGTTGGTAGGCAATCCAAGTAGTGAAATCTCTAAGGCTCTGATTACGCTAGATTGTACAGAAGAGGTTATCCAAGAGGCTATTGATATGAAATGCCAGCTAGTGATATCGCACCATCCCATCATTTTTTCGGGATTGAAGAAATTGACGGGAAAAAATTATGTAGAGCGCACCATCATCAAAGCAATAAAAAATGATATAGCCATCTATGCTATTCATACCAATCTGGATAACGTGTCTGACGGTGTAAATCAAATGATGGCAGAGAAATTAGGCCTAAAGAATGGTCGAGTCTTGAGTCCTAAAAAGAACATTCTTAAGAAATTAGTAACCTATATACCTATAGATCACTATGAGAATATGCGGATGGCCATATTTGAAGTAGGAGCCGGCCATATAGGAAATTATAGCCATTGTGGTTTTTCTGTATCGGGTTTCGGCAGTTTTAAAGGAAACGAACACGCTAATCCTACTTTAGGTAATGCCAACGAACTTATGCGAGTTGAAGAACAACGATTTGAGACCATTTTTCCTGACTATTTAGAAGCTCGGGTTATCCGAAGCCTCAAGGAAAGCCATCCGTATGAAGAAGTGGCGTATGACATCTATGCTATGGAAAATGAGCATGCTCAGGTAGGGTCAGGACTCATAGGAGAATTAGAGAATGAAATGGAATTATCTGATTTTTTGAATCTAGTTAAGAACCAATTTCATTTAAAATCATTGAAATACACCTCTTTAAATCGAAAAGTGCGGAAAATAGCCCTATGTGGGGGTTCTGGCAGTTTTCTGCGTTTTCAAGCAGCAGCATCTGGAGCAGATGTTTATCTCAGTTCCGATTTCAAATACCACGAATGGTTTGATGCTGAGGGGCATTTAAGCTATGTAGATATAGGGCATTATGAGTCTGAGCAGTTTACTAAGGAACTAATTTTTAACTATTTGAGAAAAAAAGCACTATCTTTGCAGTCCGAAATTTCTAAGGTCAATACAAACCCGGTAAATTATTTATAAATATGTGTGCAAAAGCTACAGCTAGTAAAATGAATGAAGCAAGTGTCGAGGATAAGTTAGAAGCGCTTTACTCTCTTCAGATAATTGATTCTCAAATAGATAAAATAAATTTCATCAAAGGGGAACTCCCTATGGAGGTTCAGGATATGGAAGATGAAATGGCTGGTCTGATGACTAGAAAAGGCAATCTAGATGCCGAGTTAGCTGAGGTAGAAGATGGAATCGCTTATAGACAGAGAATCAAAGAAGAAACCAAGCTTTTAATTCAGAAGTTAGAGAAGCAGCAGAATTCTGTGAAGAACAATAGAGAATTTGAATCAATCAGTAAAGAAATAGAACTAGCTAAGCTAGAGATAGAGCTTTGTGAAAAGAAATTGAAAGATTTTACAGAGAAGAAAACATCCTTCAAATCAAGATGCGATGAAGTGGATAACGCCATAGCAGGAAAAGAGGATGAACTGAAGATAAAGCAGGAAGAGCTCAAAGTGATTGAGAGTGAAACGGATACTGAACTTGCTAAACTGAAAAAAGAAAGCGAAGCGGCCAAGTCATTGGTAGACGAAAGACTTCTCTCGGGGTACAATAGAATCAGAAAGACCTATAGAAACGGGTTAGCTATCGTTACTATAGACAGAGATTCTTGTGGGGGATGTTATGCTAAAATTCCTCCACAAAAGCAGCTTGAAATCAAACAAAGAAAAAAAGTTTTGGTTTGTGAAAACTGCGGACGTATTTTCGTATATTCTAAAGAGAAAGAAATTGAAGATCTCAATAAGCCGGTAGAAGAAGCTCCAAAAGTTACTCGTTCTAGATCTAAGAGAGCTAGACAGGATTAGACTTTAGTCTTAAAGATCAAAGTGTAAAGTTTAAAGCGTGCTTTGCTTATTAAAAATTAGTTTTTGAACTAATTTTATCCTTACTTTAAATGACTAGTAACTTTTCACTTTCAACTGAACAATGCCTTTATTATACGAAAATAAATCCGATACCGAAATTCAGCTCATGAAAGACTGGGCTGAAGTGAGGCAATATGTTGAAAAACATTTTGAAAATAAACCAGATATTCAAGTTTGTTTATTTCTCATTGGAGTGAATGAATTTGGTCAAATAAGAGAATTTGAAAAGGAGGAGAAGCAAGACCTCATGCATGTAGGCATGTGTACACTGTTATTAGACGAATACTATGAATATGATTATACCGATGCAGATGGCTGGCCTCACTTTAAGGAATTGAAACCTATGGAGGCTATGTTTATCAAAATTCAAGAAACTTTCTTAAAGCAGAAAATAGTCCAATATTTTAAAGAGAAGGTATATTAGTTAGGCACCACCAATCTCAACTTACTAGGCAAAACTTTAATCGTCAAGTTTTCTCGCTTCGATTTTTTAGGGTCGCCGTCGACTTGGTAGCCCATTTTCTTGTTCTTAAAATTGATAATGGTGATTTCTTTGGTGGTGAAAAATTCTAGGGCTGAGCTCCACTGCGGTTTTTTGATTAAAATACAAAAGCTTGCCCACGGGAGTCTCCAGAAGGCCACACTTTTGAGATAGACGACATCGAGTTCGCCATCGAAGGCGCTGGCCCATGGCAGCAGTCCTATATTGTATCCGTATAGATTTGAATTGAAGATATTGAACAGATAAGTGGAGACTTCATATTCTTTTTCATCTAATTTATACTTGATAATTTTTGCTTTGAGTTTGAAGACTCTTCGAATCGTCAAAAAAGCATAAACGAAAAGAGATCGTTTCTTTTTAATCTTAAAATCCTTGGCCACTTTAGCATCCAGCCCCATTCCGAAATTGCTAAAGAAATATTGGTCATTGATTTGTGCTACATCAATCGCTTTAGTATTAGCTGTATTGATGGCATCGAAGGCTCCGCGTATATCTCGAGGGGTATAGCCTACATGGGTTGCTATACCATTGCCACTTCCCACAGGAACCATCGCTATAGGAATATTTCTATCTATCAGTCGCTGACCTAGTTCTAATAAAGTACCATCTCCGCCTACGGAGACTATCATATCCCAAGGCGCATTTAGCTTAGTTTCGTAGAGTTCTTCGGTCATTTGCGCATCGATAAAAAGCAGACTAGAGTCGTACTTGTCTGTATCGAGAAACATATCGATACATTTCGGAATATTGTATTGAGATACTGTTCCTGAGAGATTGTTGACTATAAAAAGGATTTTTTTCTTAGGTGTTACCACGAATGCACGAATTTAATTTTTGTATTATTTAGGCATTAAGAATTTAAATTTCAAAATTAAACATTTTAATAAGCCTTCAAACTTATATCTAAACTTTTAAACGAATAAGTCAAGCTGCCTACAGAAACATAATCCACGCCAGTCTCGGCATAGTTTTTAATTGTATCCAAGGTTATGCCTCCGCTTGCTTCTAATGGAATTTTCCTAGCTACAAAGTCCACCGCTTCTTTACATTTCTCAACAGAAAAATTGTCTAGCATGATTCGATAAACTCCACCAGCATCGAGAACTTGTTTCACCTCATCTAAAGAACGCGTTTCTACTTCTATAGGCAACTGGATGCCTAGATTTTTGGTATATTCTTTCGCACGCTTGATAGCAGGAGCTATGCCGCCACAATAGTCCACATGATTGTCTTTAAGCATGATCATATCATAGAGCCCAAATCTATGGTTGACTCCGCCACCGATTTTTACTGCCAATTTTTCAAAATATCTAAAGTTAGGAGTGGTTTTTCGAGTATCTAAAATTTTACAATTTGTATGTGAGATTAAATCTACAAACTGCCGTGTCTTAGTGGCTATGCCACTCATGCGCTGCATTGTATTGAGTACAAGTCGTTCAGCCAATAATATGGAGGTAGCACTTCCAGCTACGGTAAGGCCAATATCTCCATGCTTTACTTTATCTCCATCTTTTAAAAGTATATGAACTTGGAGGTCTTTATCTACTTCAGAAAAAATTTCTTTCGCTATAGATAGTCCAGCGATGATGCCCTCATCTTTGGTGATAAGTTTAGCTTTTTTCTGCTCCAAAGGATCTAGACAACTCAGTGCACTGTGATCTCCTCTAGGAATCATCCCCTCCAGATCTAGGGTGTCTTCTAATAGAGCTCTTTGTATAAATTCTTTTATCATATTATAAGGGTGGAGAAACAAATTTACGTATTATTTTTAATTCTCTAGATTTCAACTATATCTAACTATCTATGAGATGAAAATTCCCTTTATTAAAATAGGATCGGGCAGGTTATTGCTTCTTAATAATTATCGTTTTGATTCTTATATTTTTCAACGGTCTATCCTTACTATTGGTAGCAGTTGCGCAGATTTTATCTACCACATTCATCCCTGAAATGACCTCACCATATACGGTATAGCGCATATCCAGATGAGGAATGCCTCCAGTCCTTCGATATACTTTCTCTTGATTGGCGGGCTGTTTGTAGTTATTTCTTGAGAATGCTTTATTCATGATAGAATCATTGGCAATCTTCCCTTGAACAATATAAAATTGACAAGCAGAAGATGCCATGTCGGGTCTGTCATCGCGCGCCTGGGCAAAGGCTCCGCGTTTGTGAAAATACGAAGTAACAAATTCGGCAGGAACTGTATAACCTATATCGCCATCCCCTAATTTAAACGTATCGGCACAATTTTTAGAAACAGGATCACCACCTTGTGCTACAAATTCTTTTATAACCCTATGAAAAAGTAAACTATCATAAAATTTTTCATTACACAGTTTGATAAAATTGTCTCTATGTTTCGGAGTAGAATCATAGAGCATCACCGATATGTTCCCTTCCGTCGTTTTAATTTTGGCGATATAAGTCTGTGCCTTTGTATTCAGACTAAAGAATAGGACAGTAAATAATTCTAGCCAGCGCATAGTAAATTATTTAATAATGTAAGGCCGCCAATGCCACTTCATAGTTCGGCTCCTGCGCTATTTCAGAAACTAATTCGCTATGTAATACTTGATTGTTTTCATCTAGAACTAAAATAGCTCTGGCGTGAAGACCTTCAAACTTTCCATCCGTAATTTCTACTCCATAACTCTTCCCGAAACTACCATTTTTATAATCTGAAAGCATGACAACATTGGAGATTCCTTCTGCACCACAAAATCGTTTTTGAGCGAAAGGTAAATCTCTTGAAATACATAGCACTGCTGTGTCAGAAAGTGCAGCAGCTTTTTCATTAAACTTGCGAACTGAAGTAGCACATACTCCCGTATCTACACTAGGGAAAATATTCAATATTTTCTTTTTCCCAGCAAAGTTTTCCAAACTGATAGAAGACATATCTTCTGCTGTCAATAAAAAAAGAGGAGCTGCGCTCCCTGATGATGGAATATTTCCTGAGGTATTAATAGCGTTGCCGCCAAGTGTTATCTGTGCCATTATAATTTGGGTTAATGTATAAAATAAATATGAATAATCTTTACTCTCAAATATCTAGTATTTGTCGCAAATAAGCGTATTTATTTATGAATTGATAGTAAGCTAATGATTGGGAATGGTGCTAAGTGGAACAGACGAATTATACCTTCCATCCTTTGAGTTGCATAAATTTTTTACATTTTGCACAAAAGTCATTTTCAGAATTTAGCGGATTACCTCCTGAAGCATCGCGCATATAGCAGGTGGTATCAGGGCAGTGAGGTAGGCCTTGGGTGTGGCCAAGCTCATGGATGGATACTTTGTACAGCTGCTCGGCTAGTTTATCCTTATCTAGTCGATACGCAGAGACCACACAGACATTTCCTGGGCTGTGCGCTAGGCCCATGATGCCCCAGTCCTTGATGAGTTTTTTAGTGGCACTTATGTCTTGACGGCTAAGTGCGATGACCAACGTATCAGGGCCATATTTATACCTAAGAAATTTTAGAATACTATCTGCACGGTAACGATCTCTAGGCTTGCAGTAGGACGCGGGGAAATGCGGAATAGGTTTCAATAGTCGACAGCCGTAATGATTGTTGGATAAGGCTTTTAGATTCAGCTTGGCTAGCTTAGTATCAAAATCACCAAGAGGTTGTATTAGAATCACTTTTGGTTTAGAGATTATATATTGAACACTACTAGCGGAGTCTTTTTTTAATAAGAAAAAAGCCAGTACGCAGATGACTACAATAAGGATTATACAAGAAAAGGCATGTTTCATGGAAATTATAAACTTTTATACATTATATAATTGGGATTGGAATGGCTCTTCGATATTTTAAAATCTCTTTCGTCAATAATTTTGAAATCATTCTTCTGATAAAATTTAATAGCGCGTTGATTCTCTGTCCAAGTGTAAAGCCATATTCCCCGTTGATTATGTTGTTTGACTATTTCTAAATTAAAGTTGAAGAGCATCTGCCCTAGCTTTTTGTCTAAATACTTCTCATCAATATAAATCCTATCTAATTTGGCTAAAGGCTTCTCTATTATACTTGGATATTCAGTATTTATGCTAATTTTGGAGTAGCCTACTATTTCATTCTGATAATGAAGGAAATAAAAAAAATTATTTATATCATTTAATTCCTTTCTCAGTAATTTTACAGAATATTTATAATGAATGTAAATATCTATGTCTTTTTTCGAAGCACTTTTGCCATGAGAAGAAACAAATGTTGATTTAGAAAGGACACTTAATCTTTCTAGATCTAGAGGAGTAATTGGATGAATTTTTATCATTATGGCAATTATTTGATTTGAAAAGGGTGTAATTTTTATCCTACTAGATAACTTATTTTTTAGTTAGACTATTCTTAACGTTTAAAATTTAACAATATGACAAAACAACATTTTTTTAAATTAAAGAATCTAGTTTTTTTCCTAGGGCTACTATTCATAGGAAATTCAGCTGCTTTAGGGCAGGTGTGTCCCATGTTGGGTGACACCACTGTCTGTGAAAATGAGATAGTGCCATACTCTACCAGTCTATCAGGAGCGGGATATACCTACCAATGGAATGCATTTGGAGGCGCAGTTTCTGGTTCAGGAATGAGCGTGAATGTAGCATGGGGAACCCCAGGCGTTGGTCAAGTTACCCTTGTCGTGCGTGATGCCTTAAATATAATTGTCTGCACGAGGGTATATAATGTAATCATTTATGCTGGACCTAAGCCTTTTATTTTACCTAATATCGATGCTAAGTGCGGTCAACTAGATACTGGAGGAGCTACCGGGCAAAAGCGGGACGGAGACAATTGTTTGAGTGTGTGTGATTCCACATGGGTTACTTACTCTACGATCAATAATCCTGGAAACACCTACGTTTGGGCCATTACTGGAAGCGCTATTATAATTCCAAGTGTGACCAATTCCATTCAAGTGTATTGGACTGGAGTGGGAACGGGCCTCGTTACAGTCACTGAGACCAATGCTCAAGGTTGCATTGCAATGAATTCCCTGTGTGTCCAAATTGTTGCGAAACCCAATGCCTCATTTGCAACTATGCCCGCTGCTAGTGGTGGAATAGTCAATGCTTGTTTAAATCAAACTATACAATTTATTAATACATCAACCATTGGCGGTGGAAGTCCATTCTTTTCTTATACATGGGTTTGGGGAGATGGAACTTCAACCACTCTTCCAGGAAATACTAATGGTAATTCCTCACACGCATACTCAGTCGCTGCAGCATATAATGTAATGCTCATTTTAGAAAATGACTGTCACTGTAAAGATACAGCTTATGTGACTGTAATTGTTAATAGTAGCCCAGGTCCAGATATTCAATGTGTGAGTACAGTATGTCCAGGAACCTCAGTGACCTATACTACATCTGTTGTTTGTCCTAACTATTTATGGACAGTAGCGAACGGAACAATAGTAGGGAGCGATACTAGTCCTACAGTAACTGTACTCTGGGGTGCAACAGGCCCTGGGTATTTAACTTTACAGACCTTAGGCTGCACGGGTACTTGTCCTTCGCCTACCACTGTAGTAGTTCCTATTATAACTCCTAGTGCCGCGATTACAGGCAAAAATCTCGTTTGTCAATATGATTGTGAAGCTTATCATTTGGATTGTACCATCCCAGTGGATAGCATTATATGGACAGTACCTGCAGGCATAACTCTGATAGGAAATCCTACAAATATGCATGATATAAACCTCTGTTTTTACGCACCATCATTTACTACTGGGGTAATAACTGCTACTTATTTTCATAATACACCAGGAGCTAAACCAAGTTTGACATGCGGAGGAAGTGCAAATTTCACAATCAATGTAAGGCCTAAATTATATTTAAGTTATCCTTCAGAAATTTGTGATCAGTCTATACTGACAGGTAGCTATACGAATTCACCTTCAGGCAATATTCAATGGACTATAGTCGCATCAGGAGGTTTGACTGTATTCTCTAGTATTCAACCAGCGAATGTCAATTTGAATCCAACTTGGGTTTGGGGTCCTGGAATCTTTACGATTACAGCTACGGACCTCAGTGGAAATTATTGTAATTCTCCGCAGAGTTTTGTGTTGAAAGTAAATCCTATTCCGCCTAGACCAGACTCAATTACTGGAGCCAAGTTAGTTTGTCCAAACACATCCTATCAATATTTAGGGTTTGCCACATCCAGTAATCTGTCTTTGAGCTGGACAGTTATAGGAGGAACCCCAGCCGCAGCTGCAGGGCCATTTATCTCCGTATTGTGGGGACCAACCCCTCCATATCAGATTATATTATCGCAAGTGGACCCTAAGACAGGATGTAGGTCTGACACTATTCAATACAATGTCAACTCTATGCTACCTTTGAGTCAATCTGTGATTACTGGGCCATTGTCTCCATGCGCCAATACGTTAGTAGCTGGGGCATATTCTACCTCTTCCCCAGGAACAGATTTTAATTGGACGATTAGTCCTAGTATTGCGGGCAGTGTGACAGCGGGAAATCATTCCAATACTATTAGTGTGCAATGGAATAATTATACTGGCCCAGCAATGATAACCTTGGTGAGAACTGTTTGCGGTGCTACTATTTCTACCAATTATTCAGTAAATCTTACTAGTCCTGGAGCTGCAAATATTTCTGTGCCTTCGCCAGTTTGCCAAGGGTCTATTGTTACTATGTCTAGCTCGACCCCTGGGGCCACCTTCACATGGAATTTTGGCAATGGTGCCACAGGCGCGGGCTCTCCTGTTAGCTATGTTTATAATAGCCCAGGAACCTATGTTGTTACCCTAACAGCGAATTATACTGGATCCTGCCCTGCGGTTACCACTGCTATATCAACGATAGTAGTGAACCCAAAACCAAACGTCAACATATCTACTCCTAATCCAAATATATTCTGTGGACCGGTCGGTATGGTAAATATGTTTGTAGCTTCTCCTGCCATTTTAACGACCTATGCATGGTATAGAGCACCATCTACTTTCTTAGCTCCAGGGACTTCATATTCTTCCAGTACTATTGGAAATTATTTTGTAGTAGCTACCAATACGTTTGGGTGTATGGATACAAGTAATGTAATACCAATAGATACGGTTTGCGATACATGTAGAATCAATCCTACCTATTCTGTATCTCTAACAATTATTAAACAAGGGTGCAATAAGGATAGCTTTGTCGGAAGTTCTTCGCCAGTAGGCTCAAGTCCGACCTTTAATTTTGATGACCCTTATGGTAGTCCAAACATAGTTTCTGGCACGAATGCCACTCATACATTTCCTGAACCAGGGTTTTATCGAGTTAGATTTTGCGTGAAATTTCCTAATATCTGGAATACGGATTCCTGTACATTATGTGACATGAAAGTGGATACAATAAAGTATATAGCAGACTTCTATACATCACTTAGTTGCCTACCAGGAAAGGATTCCGTGTTGGTCAGTTTAATTAATACTACGAAAATATTATCGGGTTTTGCAGCTCCTTCCTATGCATGGAGTGTCAATGGCGGACCAACATTCTCTACGCTAGCGAACCCTAGCATTAATTTGGCACCCGGCACATATACCTTTACCTTGGTAGCAAATGGCAATTGTATAAAAAACATAGTTGTTACCATACCAGCACTGCCAAATGCAAGTTTCACGGTGGTAGATTCCATCTGTGTCAATACACCTATGATCTTTGCGAATACATCGACAGGAGTATACAATAGCATACTTTGGACGTTTGGAGATGGCTCAAATACGACGATTAGTTCCCCTATTCGCACCTATAGTGCACCAGGAATCTACTATGTCAACTTGTATATATCAAATAACTTTGGTTGTATAGATACATTTAAGGACACTGTAGTTGTTCTTCCAAACACCTTATCTGCATTGGCCGTGCCTGTGGGTCCTGTTAACTTCTGTGAAGGTGGATCCGTCATAATAAATGCCATAGCATCGTCTGGCTATCCAGCGTATAATTATTTATGGTCTACGACACAAGCTACTCCTAGTATTACGGCTATCTATACAGGTCAATACTATGTAGATGTTATGGATTCGAAAAGATGTTTTGTGAGGTCTAGTCCAGTGAATGTATTGGTAAAGCCACAACCAAGGCCGAATATTACAGGACCAATTGTCGTATGTCAAGGAGAAAATCCTACTTTTTCAGTTAATTATCCAAGCACACCATATATAATTAATTGGAGTCTAGATGGTGCAGTGACCCCTTGGTATAATCAATCTAATTATCAGATATTCTCGCCATCTATAGGTACTCATACGCTCATAGTCCAGATTACGAGTCCAGATACCTGTATAGGTTCTGATACATTTAATTTCACAGTGGTACCTAGGCCCAATGTTAATATAATAGCGGGTGGCAGTCTTTGCGCGGGTGTGCCTAATTTGCTCATTGGGACAAGTATTTCTACGAATATTTTATCTTATTTCTGGAATACTGGATCTATAAATGATTCTTTGTTTACCTCTATAGCAGGAAACTATTCATTTACTGTAGTAGATTCAAATGGGTGTAGAAATTCTAAGGTAAAAGGTGTCAATCCGCTGCCAGATTTTTGTGGTTTAATGACGGGTTGTTATGATATTTGTGATACTGTCACTAGGTTAGTTTGGCATGGACCAAAGGGATATGCAGGCTATCAATGGTTATTTAATAATCTACAAATACCTGGATCTATATTTGATACTTTACATATTCCTCTTTACCAATCAGGGACGTACAGATTAGTCTTAACAACTGCTGCGGGCTGCACAGATACTTCAGAAAATATAGATATTAACTTTATAAAATGTGATAGTTGTATAAAAATTGTCAAAACAATCATTGATTGTGGCCCTTTAAATATGTTAGGAAATCAAACTTATACGGTATCTATGACCATTGTAAACAATTTAGCAGCTGGAGCTAATGTCTCTATATCCTCACCTCAAGGATCCATTTCAGGCCTTATTCCCGTCACACTTGCTTTAGGCGCCAATACCGTCAATTTTACCTTCACTGATGTACCTGCTATTGATACACAAGCTTGTTTTAATGTCGTCGTTTGGAATCAAAATACAGATTGTATAGCGTATACCTGTATTAAATTGCCGCCATGTGGAGGAGATTGTAAGGACACTATTCGATGGAAAAGTTTTGACTGTAAAGGTTTTGATGGTGCAGGAAACCCTATGTATACAATGTGTGTGAATGTCTATTGGGGAGGGAGCAATGGTTCTACATTGACCTTTTCCACTGCTAGTGGTAGCTTCTCATTAAATCCTGCGACAGTAAATAATGGCTGGCAGACTATATGCGTAAATTATACCGATTTGCCACCTGCAACTGGTTTTGCCACCTTCTATTTCACATTTTATGACCCTATTACTAAATTGACGTGTAGAGATTCATTGAAGAGAGACTATGTTCAATGTAAAGATTCATGCAGACTAGCTGTGGTGGGATTATGTGCGCATTGTCATTGGAAAGACACTACTAAAGTTTATACGATAGAATTGACTGTGAATAACACGTTAGGAGGTCCTGCCTCTGTGAGTATTCCTCCTTTTAATACGGGTACTATAGGAGTAATAAGTCCTCCGATATTGCCATCTGGAGTTGGCACGGTTAGCTTCCCATTCATTGATACAGGTGCAAAAGATAGTATTGTCTGCTTCCGAATTTATCTGACCGTGGGAAATAAAATTTGCTATCAAGATGTTTGCGTCTATCTGCCTGACAGCTGCGAAAAAGAACACTCAGGCATTTTGAATATGGCACAATTTAGCTATTTTATGCTAGCTCCTAATCCAGCCAAAGAATCGGTTCAATTGAGTTTCTCTAAATCAAATATCAAGGATCGATCTGTTCAGATAAAAGATATTAATGGTAGATTAATTTATCGAAAAGACTTAAAGTTAGGAGATGATAAATTAGATATTGAAACAGATGCATGGGTCAATGGAATTTATTTCGTAAGTCTAATCCAAGAGGGAAAATATAGAGGAAGTATAAAACTAAAAATAGAAAAATAATTCCTTCTTTCCTCTATACTGAGAAGCCCTTGACTGAATTGTCAGGGGCTTTTTTTGGAGCTACTACAAAAATTCAAGCTTAAATATGTTTTTTCAATTAATCATATTTTCTGATTATCTTTGTATTTTATAAAAATAAATAATAGAATTAAACAACAAAATTAAATTATCGACCATATAGTTTTTCTGAACTTATTGAGTTAAAAACAATTTCTTCGATATTGATAAAACCTTATGATAAAAAGATTAATCATCTATGTTAGTATGGTGAATTGTATAGGGGTCTCCTATGGCCAGACCATTAGTCTTGTGGATAATCAGACGGCTTCAGTATTGTCAAACCTTCTAGCAGGCAAAGGGATTCAGGTATCAGGGGGATTTACCCTTAATTGTAATTCATCAGCGAATGGTACCTTTGTGAATGTCAATCCAACTCCCAATTTAAGTTTAGCTATTGATAGTGGTGTAGTGCTATGCACAGGCAGAGTTCTAAGTACTGCTGCCGATACGGGTATCAATGCTAGTCGATTTAGACTAGCTAGTAACAACTGGGGAATAACCACTACAGATGCACAAATAGCTACAATAGCAGGGGCTTCAGCAACCCAGCGAGATTTATGTTTTCTTCAATTTAATTTTATACCACGAGGAGATTCAGCATTCATAGACTACGTTTTCGCTTCAGAAGATTATCCTGAATATGCATGTTCTCAATTTTATGATGCCTTCGGCATTTTTGTGCAGGCTCCAAGTGATACATTTAAGAACTATTCTAAAGTGCCAGGCACGAATATTAATGTATCTATCAATAGTATCAATGATACAAGCAAGCAAACTGGAGCTTCAAATTATACGACTTACTGCAAAGGACAGGGTGCAGGCTCTCCATTTATACAATTCTATACTGCTAATTTAATCAATAATCATATAGTATATGATGGAATGACTAAGGTATTGCGCGCTAGGATACCTGTGCAGCCCAATTTGCAGCATACTATGAAATTAGCGATAGCTGATATTTTAGATGGCAATTTTGATAGTGGCATATTTTTCAAGAAATCAAGTTTCACATCCCCACCATTATTAGAGATCACGGATAGAAAAGCAAGTAATGGCTCTAATAAGGATAGCCTATTTTTAATAGAGGGTTGTAATCCTGGGGTAGTTTCTTTTTCTAGGTCTACAGTAAGTGCTCCTATTACCGTGAACGCCTTTTTTTCAGGTACCTCTAGTTCTGGCGATTTTTCAGCTGCAGCTAGCTTTACTATCGCTTCAGGTAATAGTACATTTAACTACAATGTCTCAGCCTTGACTGACGCAGTTAAGGAAAACATCGAAAGCTTACGAATAATATTTGCGGTTCCATCTATCAATTATACAGATACAGTAAACTATTTTATCAAAGACTTCGGTCATGGAATAACTATCAATAATGGCAAACGTGATACGTCTCTTTGTGTAGGGCAAAGTATTAACATAGTTCATACGCGTGTCGATACTACTTTTAGTGCCGTATGGACTCCGGCTGCTAATTTATCATGTACGAATTGCTTAAATACTGTTTTTACCGCCAATCCACCCAATCTGCCTTCAACACAGAATCTATTTTTAAGAATTTCAGCTATAGGCTGTCCTGCGGCAGATTCTTTGATTACCATTAACGTTAGTCCAAAACCGGTTCTAACCTTGAGCTCTAGTTTTAATATATGTATAAATGATTCGGTGCGATTGGCCGCGGCAGTTGCTCCCTCAGGAACTTATACCTATACATGGTCGCCTTCTACTGGGCTGTCTGCTTCGAATATTTTGTCACCATTTGCTAAGCCCCTGGCTGCGCAGTCCTATAAGTTAATTGTATCTAGTCCAGCAGGCTGCAGAGATAGTATCAATACTACGATTAATGTTTCGACCATACGTCAAGAAATTGATTCCATGCGGACATCCAATGCTACCTGTGGTTCTAGCAATGGAGCGATACGGTTGTTTGTAAAAACAATTAGTCCCAATAATCCTCCGTATACTTTTTCTATCAATGGGGGCAGCACCTTCGTCTCTGGAAATATTTTTAATGGATTAGCAGCTGGAGTTTATAATGTAGCTATTAGAAATGGATCTGGTTGCCGATTTGATACTACCCTCACGGTCACTGCAGGCACTAATCCTCCTAGTGCTAGCTTTACAATAGTGCAGACCTCCTGTGGATTGAATAATGGTAGTGCGCGCATTTTGACTAAGTCAGGGGTAGCAACTTTAACCCAACAATGGAAGCTAGGGGCTAGTGTTATTTCTACAGATACTTTTATGAATAATAGACCTCCTGGAAATTATGTTTTGACCATACTCGACGGTGCGGGGTGTTCGATAAATTATTCCATCACAATTTTGGGAAGCTCCTCTGCTAACTTTTCTTTTATAAAGACGGATCAAACCTGCGGTAACACTAATGGAGCGATAACAGCTAATGCCACAAGTGGTTCGTCGCCCTTTACATATCTATGGAGTCAAGGAGGAACTGCGCCGACTATAACAGGCCTGACGGTAGGGTGGTATAAATTGACCTTTTCAGATGTGAATGGATGTAGTAAAATAGATAGCATACAGCTCATTGCTTTTCCACCTATCAGTCATAGTAAATCAGGCACGAATGCTTTATGCGGATCTAGCAATGGATCGGCAACAGCTATAGTATCTACTGGGGGTACTGCTCCCTTTATTTATTCTTGGAGCAATGGAGTAGTAACTTCTCCCATTTCTGCAACATCTCATACTATTAATGCTCTGGCTGGCGGAAAGTATAAATTTACCATTCAAGATGCGAAAGGTTGTACAGCGCAAGATTCTGTCACGGTAGTCTCAAGCCCTGCGCTTAATATATCTATCACTCGAGTTAACGCTGCCTGCGGGAATAACAATGGTTCTATTTCGATATCCATAATAAGTGGCACAGCTAATTATAGCTATATATGGAGTGACGGACCTACTAGTCAAACTAGAACGAATCTAGCGCCAGGCACCTATAATGTAACAGTCACAGATGCGAATGGTTGTACCGTATCAGGCGGAGCTGTTGTAACTATGAATTCTTCTCCAAGCCTCACTACTACTAAGGCAAATGCTACCTGTGGCAATAACAATGGGAGCATATCGACCAACGTAACTGGAGCCAAGCCCCCAATATTATATAGCTGGAGTAGTGGTCAGACAACCAATTTTATCAATAACCTAGCACCAGGAGTATATACGGTGACAATTACAGATTCATTGGGGTGTCAGAAAACTGCCAGAGATACCATTCTACAGCCAGCATTTACTAATTTTACAGATAGCATTGTTCAAACGACTTGTAATCTTAGTAACGGAAAATTATTCATTAAGAATATAGTTGGGGCTTCGCCTGTTAGTATTACTTGGTCTGATGGAAATACATCTGCTACTAGGACAGGCCTGACTGCTGGAAATTATACTGTGTTAGTTCAGGACGGCAATGGCTGTCAGCGAACTAAGACGTTTACAATTCAGTCATCTAGTAATCCTAATCCTAGTCTTAGTGTCTTAAATGCGTTATGTAATTCTGTGGTTGGTTCTATTTCTGCTACAGTATCTGGCGGGACTGCCCCCTATTCCTATTTGTGGAGCTCAGGGGAGACTTCCTCTAGTATTAGCGGAAAATCAGCAGGCACTTATACACTGACGGTAACAGATTTTAATGGATGTATAGGAATACGTTCAGATTCTATTTTGCGAAGACCATCGCCTGTATATTCTGACAGTTTTAGAAAAGCACGGTGCGGCTTTAATAATGGGCTAATTCACATATACAATATAGTAGGTTCAGCCCCCTATACTTTTTCCTGGAGCCACGATGTAAATTCTACAACAAATCTAGTCATAGGATTGCCTAGCGACACAATTTCTGTGGCAATAACAGATAGCAATGGCTGCGTCGTCAGGGATACCTGGGATTTAACTTCAAAAGGAGCTATTGCATATCAAGCCAGTTATAAAAGATCCAAATGCCTTGACTCCACTGGAAGAATTACAATTAATATTACGAACGGCACTCCTTCCTATACTATTCAATGGTCGAATGGGGATACTGGTTTGGTAGCAGATTCTTTAAAGCATGGGCGGTATGAGTTATTGATATCGGATAGTTTAGGTTGTATCGTAAGAGATACGCTCAGACTTAATGATAGCACGACCTTACGAGACACTTTTCAGATAATGAAAACAAGATGTGATACCGCTAGTGGAAATATTTTGGCTGTTCCTCTAGGCGGCACTGCACCCTATAAGCATGTCTGGCAGCGATTACCTAGAGACACCTTTGCGATGCTAGATAGCGTCAATATTGGCACTTACAGTATTCAAACGATAGATTCAAACGGCTGTAAATTCGACACCTCGGCTACTATGCTTTATACTCATTATCCTACCATACGAGATTCTGTAGTCCTGGAGAAATGCGCTGGGAATAACGGAGAAATACACGTGCGAATAGATAGCGTGATAAATCCTATAAAAATTACCTGGAACGGTATTATAGATTCTACCTATAAAAAGCTAGGACTCAAAGGGCCTCTCTCTTATTTGATTATGGTGGAGGATTCGCATAAATGTATTGCAACTATCAATTCTATTTTGGATACTAATCTTAATCCACAACCTATTTTAACTAAAATAGATCCACCGTGTGGTATTAATCTAGGGAGTTTATCCGTTTCTGCCACAGCGCCTGTTGTGGTTCAGAGCTATCTATGGAGTAATTCTGAAACTACTGGAACGATAGACAGCTTAGCCCCAGGTCCATATGCTATTACCATTACGGATACTGCGGGCTGTGTATATATCCTTAGAGATACTTTGACATATACTATAGCGCCTACCAAATCATATCAGATAACAAGATCTAATTGTGGTCGATTAGATGGCCAGATAAAAATTATAGGCAATAGTATCTATGGAGATTATTTTTATAATTGGAAAAAAATTCCAGGCAGCTTCGGCACAAACCAGCAGACACTGGATACTGGTTTTATTACAACTATTGATTCTGGTATTTATGTCGTGAGAATAAGCGATTCTAAAGGATGTAACCTTTTTGATACATTAACCATAGTGGATAGCGCGGTGCACACGCTGACTTTTAAAATAAAAAATTCACATTGTACCAATGGAAATGGAAAGGCTAAAGTATTATTAAGTGGGGGAAGCCCCCCATACAATTATACATGGTATAATTTTACTACAAACGATTCTGTGGTAAGTCTTTTTGCAGGAAATTATTTAGTAACGACATCAGATTCGAGAAGTTGCACTAGAGTGGATACCGCTAAAGTTCAGTTTATACCTAGCCCTGATGTTAATTTACTTGGTGTAAATTCTTTTTGCGGACCGAGCAATGGGAAAGTGATAACGAATATTAGTTTTGGACAGGCACCATTCATCTATCAATGGAGCAATATGTCTACATCTAAGGATATAGCAGGCCTCATTGCAGGGAAATACGTTTTAACGATTACTGATAGCACTGGATGCACAGATATAGATTCGGTTATCATTGTAGCTCAGCCCCCATTAAAAATCTCGATTAGTAAAGTGCCAGCAAATTGTGATTTGAACAATGGCTCAGCTACTGCTTCGATTGTTACAGGTAAGCCTCCATATATTTTCAATTGGAATACTATCATCAATTCGATGACGGCTACAAGTTTAGATTCTGGTAAGCACGTCTTTTATATTTCAGATTCTAATAACTGTGAAATAAGAGATACTATTCAGCTATTGCGCGTTAAAAAACATAGTGCAAGTCATGTCGTGGTCAATGATAATTGTACTTATAAAATTGGCACAATATCCACTACAGTC